>ENA-ORIC01000239-ORIC01000239.1-human-gut-metagenome-genome-assembly--contig:-NODE-239-length-76912-cov-4.164365_pt1 | contig 76912 bp, 60 predicted proteins | sample MGYA00243023_ERZ508732 | MGnify/ENA primary metagenome ERZ508732 (study PRJEB26277, sample SAMN04329767) | human gut metagenome | biome: human-associated habitat | host: Homo sapiens | place: USA... | reverse complement strand
GGGTTGACGCCCATGAGGGTGGTCCGGTTCCTGATCCAGCCCATCTGGTCGCGCAGGGCGTCCTTCTGTGCCGTCCCAAGCGCGTTGACCGTGCTCCCAGCTGCCGCCGCCAGGGAACGCCTGGCTGCGGAAGGATTATTGAGCATATCGTTATTGAGGGCGCCCAGGAAATCCGTGACGGCCTGGTCTATGGAACCATGCCTGGCAGCATCCCAAAGCAGATTGGCGCCCGCCATGGAATTGGCCGTATCCGCTACGCCGGCATAAACGTTATCTGTCTGTTCTTCCGCTTTCAGAACCACCTTATCTCCTTCCTGCACCAGATGGGCATTCTTGTAATAGGTGAGGAAAAGGCCTCCGACTGTCAGCGTATTTTCTCCCAGGTCAATCGTTCCGTCGCCGGTGAGTTCCATCAGCGTAAGTTCCATCGGATTACCCGATTTCCAGGTGATATTGACATCCGGGATTGAGGTGACATGGAAAGAGGCGCCATCTTCAATGACAACGTCGCCGGAGGCCTCAATGAAGCTGGCGGTCATGTCGGCATCAGTATTCAAGGTGAAGGTGGTGGAGGACCCGCTGCTGAAGGAAGCGTTCTCTACGCTCAGAGTGGTATTGACCGCCGTCAGGGAGTTGTCGCTGGCCTGGATGGTCAGGTTGCCGCTGTTGACCAGATTACCGTAACTGAGACGGGCTCCGTCCACATCCGCCTTGCCCTGGAGAACCAGATTCCCTCCGCTGATTGTCAGACCGGTATCCGCGCCGGAGCTGCGCAAAACCTGCGTTCCCGCTCCGGAAACATCCAGCGTTCCTTCTCCCAGCGTTCCTTCATATGTATGCGTCTGACCGGAAGCCGCCTGAATTTGCAAAGTCTGCCCATTCAGTTCCAAGGAACCGGAGCCGTTCAGTCCGCCGGCAGAGCCGTCTGCCTCCAGGCTCAGGGAACCGTCCAGGTCCAGCACCACGCCGGAAAGCGTACTGTCCGCAGCCAGCCCCAAAGAGGCGCCTTCCGCAATAGCCAGCGTACCGGTTCCGGCAATTTCCGTATGGGAAAGGCCGTCGGTAGCGCCTGTCAGCGTCAATGTTCCGGAAGAAGCGATATCCAGCTTTCCGCCGTTGTCGCCGCCTGCCAGCGTCCGGGCCGTCGCGCGGCCTCCTACTCCAATCACCGCAGGAGAGTCCGCATCCGCGGAATTAAGATGCAGAGCTTCCACGTCAGCCGTACCGTTAAGCTGAAGCGTTCCTTCTTCCGCAATGATATCCCCGGCCAGCGTCACATTCCCGGACAGGGTGAGTTTGTTCGCTCCCGTTTTGACGAGGTCCGTGTTGGCCGCAGCACCGTTCAGGCCGCTGATGTCCCCGGCAAAAGAGGTATCCACTCCCGTGCCTTCATGGAAGAGGTTGTTTTGAAGTTCGATGCTTCCCTTATCCTCCGCCGTATTGGTGACGATCAGGTTGCCCGTGCCCGTCTGGCCCGGGCCAGTTCCCGGTGCGGTCAGGTTTTTGATCACCATGGAACCGTCCGACTGGACATAAAGGTCTTGGTCCACAATGACGGCCTGGTAGAAATTGAGGGACTGGTCCGTGACCGGATTGTCCGCGCTGCCCGTACCATCCACGGAAGACACGTAAACCAGATCCGTATCACCGGAGAGGACGATGCTGCCTCCGTTGACGCCCACGATGCCGAAGCCCAGCGCAGCAAAAAGCGGGTTAGCCGTCACGTGGCTCTTAAGCGTTTCAAGATCCTGTGCAAAACCGCCATTGGTCAGAAGTATCTCCAGATTTCCGCCCGCCGTTTTCATGGCATCCATAACGCTGGTGAGGTCCAGCGTAAGCGTGGAGCCGTCTCCAAAGGAGATGCTGCCCAGATTATCCCCCGTGCCCTCAAACTGAATCAGAAAGTCCTCTCCCGAGAAGGGGTCTCCGGAAATATTGCCCGCTCCCACCGCAAGACTGCTGTCCGTGCCTTTCACCGTCCAGGTGGAACCCTGCTTGAGTCCGGTGAGCTGCGTTCCGGCAGAAGCGGTGACAACTGACCCCAGCCCGGCGGCATCCAGACCTCCCAGGGCAATATTGCCGGAATCGGCAACCGCATTGACATGGACCTTGTTTGTATCCGTTCCCGCGTAGCTTCCGGCGTTCGCCAGCGCTCCGGACTGAATAAGGATATTAGTAGCGGCGGCCGCTCCGGAAAGGTCCAGCGTGCCCTTGGCCAGCGTCAGCGTCCCCGTCAGGCCGTTGGCGCGGTCCCCCACTGCAAAAGAGCCGGAAGTGCTGACCGTAAGATTGCCTGCTCCGGCAATGGTTCCGGCCCAGGCGGCGTTGTCCCCGGTTCCGTCGCCCAGCTGGACAGAGGAATTCTGGGCAATATTCAACTCTCCCGTGGTCGTATTTGCCCCGGTAAGAACCAGCTTGTCGCTTCCCTGAACGCTCAGGGAGGCCGTATCAATCACATTCCCGGCATAAAGCAGGTTCCCTGCCGTACCCGTGTAGTTGACGCGGTAGGTTCCGGCTCCTCCCAGGGAAACTGCCTTGATGAATTCGCCCGTATCCAGCGTGGCCGCCGCACCGCCGTTGCCAAAGGAAAGGATGGCATTCCCACGGCCGGAATGCACCGTTCCCGCAAAACCGGTGAGATCCCCCGTCAAAATGGCCGTCAGAGTCGGGTCTCCGGCCGCCGTTACTCCGAGGTTGGCCCCCGCCTCGCTCGTCAGGCTTCCCGCCAGAATCAGCGTCTGGTTGGAATTGCCGTTCAGCCATCCCCCAGCGGCCATCACATGGATATCGGCATTAACGGGATCGGCGGCGGAATTGACAAAAAAGCCGCGCCCATCCAGTTCCAGCCTGGCGCTGCCGATTGCAGCGGCATTGGCAAAGCCGACTTCATTCCACGCAGCGTTGGTGCCGTTGCCCGCCAGTCTCATGGTACCGGTAAAGCCGCTGTTGTCTCCGGTAACGGAATAGCGGCCGCCGCCGGGGAAGGTACCTCCTTCCTTCTTCCCGAGAACCAGCGTTCCGGCTCCGGTAATGCGGCCTGACAAAGTATCCGTATTTACGGAGTTATGGGCACGGTTGTCCTGTATCTGGAGAGTCGCGTTTTCAGCGATGGAAATGTTTCCGCTCCAGGTTCGCGTAACACTGTTGTCTCCGATGTTATAGAACAGAGTCCCTCCGCTTACGGTGATGGCGCCGGCAAAGGTTCCTCCTTGTATTGTATTGATAGTCAGCATGCCGTCTCCAAGCTTGACGATATCCTTGTCTCCCAGTTCCTGGGTGTATGTAGCCCAAGACACATGATTGCCGTTCGTATTCACTCGGATGGCATCCGTGCTGGCGGCTGAATTAATGAGCCCGGAAATATCCTGCGTGGCCCCCGTTCCATATGTGAAGGTGCCCCCTCCAAAAATAATCTTGTTGGCCGCTACCAGTCCCAGCGTTCCTTCCGTCGTGCCGGCCGTATTCAACACCAGTTCCCCCCCGTTCAGCGTCACCGTACCGGTGCCCAGCCCCTGGACGGCATTGAGGTTGAGGGTGCCGGCCATAATGGTCGTGCCGCCGGAGAACGTATTTGTTCCAGTATTTTCAATGGTCAGCACCCCCTCTCCCCGTTTAATGAGGGACATCGGATCTGCTCCGTCCACAAGGGCCCCTGTTCCCGTGAACGTGTAGGCCGTTTCTCCATTGTTGACCGTAAGACGCGCGGAAGAAACATTCCCTTCTATGGTGACGGCAGAGGCGGATATGCCAGCCAGATCTTCAAAATTGGCGGATTTGGCGGCGTCATAAACGACTGCCGTCCCGTCTTTGTCCAGCCAGACGGCAGAACCTCCTGCCGCCATCCAGATACCCGCATTTCCTCCGTTCCAGTTGAGGGCTTCTCCCAACGCCTTGACTCGCAGGTAAAGAGTGTTTCCGGACAACTCCAGGGCGTAGGTATAATCTTCGGAAAGGCCGCTGGAATCAAAAGAAAAATTGCTGGCCGTCAACGTACCGAAACTGCCCGCCGTAATCAGCCTGTAGTCATTTTCCATCGTCTGGTCCACCCCGCTGATCGCCAGAGTCAGCGTGCCTTCCGTATTAAAGGAGAGCGTGCCTCCCGACTGGACGATGGCGGAGCTGGAGGAATTCAGCCCCGTCAAATCCAGCGTCAGAACGGAAGACGGGGAAAGAGTCATATTGCCCGCAGAGGTAAGACGGGCTCCGGAGCCCATCGTAATGGAGTTGCCGAAGGTCACTCCGCCGGCAAGCCCGAAACTGAGCTCCCCAGAGGAAACCGTCAGCACATTCGCAAATCCGGTGGAAGAACTGAGCGTGAGCTTGCCCGCTCCGCTCTTGGTAAAAGCACTGCGGCCGTCCAGCACCGTTGCGTTGGCAATAACGGCATCCGTCCCTTCTCCAGCGGAAATTTCGTCAAACCCGGAAATGGAGGCGTTTGTGAACATGTCCGCGCGCGTCACGCCGTTCAGGTTCAACACGCTTCTGGTAACCGTATCCCCCCGGCCCTGGCCGGAAAGAGTTGTCGTTCCGGTAAAAATGGCGTCATTGCCCGTAATGGTCACGTTGGCCAAAGCCGTAGTCAGGGCAGTGCCATTGACCTTCTGGCCGCCCGCATAAATGGAAGCATTATTGAACGTCCCTCCGCTGATGGAAAGATTGGCTTCCCCAATCGTCAACGCGGAACTGGTATTGTTGCGTTCCACATAAGTGCCCAGGGATATTTGAGCTCCATCAAATGTGCCGCCCGTAATTGTTATATTGGTGGAACCGATATTCCCGGTAAGGGCGGCGGTAGCGGTTCCGTTAATATAGGAGCCGCCCCAGATTTGTCCCGTATATGTCCCGGACTTGAAAGTCAAATTGGTGGAACCTGTAATATTCAACGTGCTCTCCCCCGTTTCCACCCAGCTGCCCCCCGCAATCATGGCCGCCACGGTGCCGCTGCCCAAGTCCAGCGTCATATTGGTATCCGCCAGGTTCCAGGCAGACGTGCTTAAACGGGCACCCGCAAAGATTTTCTTGGTCCCGTCTCCGGAAAAAACAGCTCCCGTGATCGTTGTCGTCACGCCCTGCGAAAATAAACTCTGGGCAAAAGTCCCCCCGGTGATTTCTACGGAAGCGGACGAATGCTCCGCAATATTTGCGGCAGAATTTGAGGATGTCGCATCGGACAGGCCATATACATTCGCGTTGTACTGGCCTCCCGTAATGCTCAACCTGGCCGTACAGGCATTCGTTCCATCTCCCAACTGCACTTGGCCTCTTCCCAGAAGGGCGACGGAGCCGTTAAAAGTTCCCCCGTCCAGATTCAGGGAGACATTGCCGACGATGGTCGATTTCTGCCCCGCCCCGCGTGTCGTTCCAGCCGTTACCAGCTGGGCGAAGGTCCCGCCGTCAATGGTGAATGTCACATCCCCCGTGTGGCGGAAGGATTCCTGCCCCAGCCCTATGCACCAGCTGGAACTGGGGTTGGAGACAGAAATTCCGGCCCATTCCCCGCCATGAATGTTGACGGTATATGTCCCCGTCGTCTGGTAGGCATCATTTTTGTTTCCATCCCCCACCAGGGAAAAACCATTAATCGTGCCGGCATTCCGGTCTACATTGAGGGTAATGTCGGCGGACACAATCCGGTCCTGGTTGCTCCACCCCATCAACTGGGCATTTGTATTCAACAGGGATGCACCTTCCCCGATATTGATTACAAAGGAATTGGTTCCTCCGATGGTGACGCCGGAGGCAGTGCCCGCAACATTCCATAATTGCAGTTTTGTATAGGTTCCTCCCTCCAGATTGAGAACCCGGTTATAGCCGTCTTCATAGGTCCCGCTTGCCGTAATGTCTGTTAGATAAATATCGCCGGGAGAATCCGCCTGAGTCACGGGATCCCCTTCCGGAGGCGTAATCGTGTATTGGCCGTCGGCAAAGGAAATCGTCGTCTCTCCATTGCCCGTCAACGTATAATCAGACCATGACGGAGAAATGAAACAGGCCAGAAGAGCGGATAAAAGAACCAGGGGCAAGCGCGGTCGCATAACACTATAACGTATTGATAATGAATAAAATTATTTACAAGACTATATACTTGTTAATAGTTAGCGGATTTGAAATCCGGAGTCAATGACAATTTTTGAGGCCAAGCCCTTTAGGAGCATGGAACGGCCTGAAAGGGGAAAGAGAGAAAACGGGGGTGTCCGTTTCAAGAATCGGCATTATTAATATTTTAATCATTATCTGGATTCATTTATATCATTTACGGATTTCAAATCCGTCCGGTTATTTAATCCGTTTCTCCCAGCAAGCGAATCCCGCATGCAGGAAAAAATGATTTCTTGTCTTGCATTCCCATGGGAGTGCCTGTATAAGCCTCCACGTCCCCGCCGCAAGGCAGGGACGGCATCCAAGGTTATGGAGCGGTAGCTCAGTTCGGTTAGAGCGCCAGCCTGTCACGCTGGAGGTCGCGGGTTCGAGCCCCGTCCGCTTCGCCACCTTGTTCAGGAAAAACAGCCGCCTCCGGGCGGCTTTTTTGCGTCCAGAAAACCTGAATCCCGGAAAACAGGCCGCCCCCCGGGAATGTTTTACTGGAAAAAGGGGCCGGACCCCGGTAGAATGGGGGCCAGCATTACAATCATGAGCATACTTTCGGACCGTCTTTCCGAGGAAATACTGCAAGCCCGCCAGCGCGTCTACACCGTTGGCGAACCGACTCCTCTCCAGCGATTGAATCTGCCGGGCATCAAGGCCCCGGTATACGCCAAAAGGGAGGATCTGGGGCCCATCCGGGCTTATAAGTGGCGCGGAGCGTTTAATTGCATGGCCGCATTGAGCCAGGAAGCCCGTGACAAAGGCATTGTGGCGGCTTCCGCCGGCAATCACGCCCAGGGCGTAGCACTGGCGGCCAGAGTGCTGAACTGCCATGCCACCATTTTCATGCCGCGCTCCACGCCGGAAGTGAAGCAGACGGAAGTGCGCCGCCACGGCGGCAGGCATGTGAAGATCATGCTCCATGGGGACTGCTATGACGAGACGGCCGCAGCCGCCCATGAATACACGGAAACCCACGGCTGCACTTTTGTCCATCCTTATGACGACCTGGTGACCATGGCCGGACAGGGAACGCTGGCGGACGAAGTGGTGATGAGCGGAGAAGGCCCTTTTGACCGCGCGTACGTCGCCATCGGCGGCGGCGGTCTGGCCGCATCCGTGGCGTGCTGGCTGAAAAAATTCTGGCCCCACATCAAGGTCATCGGCGTGGAAGGCATCGACCAGGCGTCCATGAAAACTGCCATTGAGCAGGGACGCCGGGTGAATCTGGATTACGTGGATGTCTTCTGCGACGGCACAGCCGTCCACATCCCCGGAGAATTAACCTATCCTCTTTGCCGGGAACTGGTTGACGAGTTCGTGACCGTGACCAATAATGAGGTCTGCCAGGCCATCCGGGCCATGTGGGAATCCTCCCGCGTCGTGCCGGAACCATCCGGAGCCATGAGCCTGGCAGGATTCTTGAAACAATGGAACCGGGGCGAAGTAAAGCCGGAGGAAAAGAGCTTCGTGGTCATTTCCGGAGCCAATATGGATTTCACCCACCTTACCCAGATTGCCCGGCAGGCGGGCATCGGCAACCATGAAACGCGCTATCTGCGCATTTCCATGGATTCCAAGCGCGGACAGGTGCTTAAATACCTGCGCCACATTCCGCAGGATACGACGCTGGTGGATGTGCAATACGGCAAAACGGAGGGAAACACCCAGCACCCCGTGTTCGGCATTGCCGCTTCCGATGAAGACCTGGATACCATCCGCACGACACTGAAAAAGAAAGGAATCGAATTCGAAGACATCAGCGAGGACGACGACGTGCGCTTCCGCATGATTCACTACCAGCCGGAACTGTGTCAACACCCCCTGTTCGTCCACATTGAATTTCCGGAACGAGCCGGCGCCTTCCTTGACTTCATGGAACGCATCGCGGATCTGGCTTCCCTCTGTTATTTCAACTATACCTACACCGGGGAACGCGTAGGCCGCGCCCTGGTGGGCATGGAATTTGATACAGCGGAAGACCGGGAAACCATCCGGAAACGCATGGGCGCCTTTTCCAAAAACATTATCAGGTCCATTCGGGAAATTTCCCCCGAGGCTTTCCAGAGGATCATGGGAAGCAGACAGTTGACAGGCAATCATTGACAGCCCATCATCCAGGGAGCTTGAGAAAGATTGGCTCCCTGTTTTTCATGACCGCTTTTTTCTCCCATGATTCCCCCCGTCATCCTGGCCTCCCAATCGCCCCGGCGGCGTGAATTGCTGGAGAAAACCGGCATTCCTTTTTCCATTATTGTCCGGGGCACGGAAGAACTGAAAGAGGCTTCCATGCCCCCGCAGGAACTTTGCCTGCACAATGCCGCCGCCAAGGCGGAAGCCGTGTTCCGGGAACATCCGGATTCCACCGTCATCGGCGCGGATACGCTCGTTTTTCTGGAAGGCTTTCCTCTTGGCAAACCGGAAGATGAAGAAGAAGCCCGGTCCATGCTCCGGAAGCTGTCCGGACGCACCCACCATGTCTGCACGGCGGTTGCCATCCGTTCCCCGCTGGGCATGAAAAACCTGGCCGTGCTGACGGAAGTAACGTTCCGGAAGCTGACGGAAAAAGACATCCGCCATTACATGGAACTGGTGGACGTGATGGACAAGGCCGGCTCTTACGCGTTCCAGGAACACGGGGAGATGATTATTTCCTCCGTGCGCGGGGATACGGACAACGTCATCGGACTGCCTGTCAGGGATGTGATGAAATGCCTGAACGGCCTGGGATACCGGGCTTGACCCGTCCAGGAACCGGATACTGTCTCCGGAAGAAAAGACGCTTCCCGCCCCGGAACGGCCTTCGGAACGCAAGGCAAAGCCCCAGGCTTCAGGAACAGGGGATTACCTGTCTGCCAGGAATGACTCCAGTTTATTGTAAAAGGCCACAGGAAGCACAGCTTCCAGCAAGGTCCCTTCCTCTACATATTCCGTAGAGAAAACCTTGCCTTCACTATGCATGGCGGCCACCAGGTCGCTGCGGGTATAGGGAATCAGGAACCGGGCGCGCCGGACACGGCTTTCCAGCATTTCCACGCAGGCATTCAGCAGGTCTCCCTCACCATTCCCTTCTTTCACGGACATGGGAACCACCCTGCCGCTGAAATGAGGCGCCAGCAGCGTTTCCAGGGCCCCGCGCCGTTCTTCCGGCACCAAGTCCGCCTTGTTTAGAACCACGATCATGGGCTTGTCACCCGCACCCAGTTCGTTGAGAACCTCCAGAGTCGTTTCATAATGGCGCACGGCTTCCGGATCGGAAGCGTCCACCACCTGAATCAGGAAATCCGCCAGAACGGCTTCCTCCAGCGTGGACTTGAACGCTTCCACCAGACGGTGCGGAAGGTTGCGGATGAAGCCCACGGTATCCGTCAGCAGCAGCGGCTGCCCATGGGGAAGCTCTATCTTCCGCGTTGTGGTGTCCAGCGTGGCAAAAAGCATATCCCTGGCCATGACTTCAGACCCGGACACCAGGGACAGGAGGGAGGATTTTCCGGCATTGGTATAACCTACAATGGCGGCCGTGGCGACGGCCTGGCGCTCCCGTTCCTTGCGCTGCGTGGCGCGCTGACGGGTCACCAGGACCAGTTCCCTTTGAATAGCCTCAATTCTGGCGCGCGCCAGGCGACGGTCCACTTCAATCTGCTTTTCACCTTCCCCCCTGGCGGCTCCGCCGCCTCCCTTGCCGCCGCCGGAGCCCCCGCCCTGGCGGTCCAGGTGGTTCCACATGCGGGCCATGCGCGGCAGGGAATACTGCATGCGGGCCAGTTCCACCTGCAGGGTAGCTTCCCGTGTCCGGGCGCGCCTGGCAAAGATGTCCAGAATGACCTCTTCACGGTCAATGACGCATTCGTCAACAAGCCGTTCCCATTCCCTCTGCTGGGAAGGGGAGAGCATATTGTCAAAAACAACGCAATCCGCCCGGCAATCCAGCGCCAGCTGCTTCACTTCCTGCGCCTTTCCGGTGCCGCACAGGAATTTGGCGTGCATGTCCCTGGACTTGATGAGGTGCTTCCCTGCGATGCCGATGCCGAGATTGGAGACAAGGTCTTCCAGCTCATCCAGCATGGCCTGTTTTTCCCCGGCCTCGGAGGGATCGAAGTAAATGGAAACGAGCATGGCCCGTTCCACCATTTCCGGTTTTTCGCGGATTTCAAACATACAGGGAAGTTAACGGAATTGCTTGCTGGAGGTAGGCTGGTAATCCTTCAGAGCGAAGTCCGCGGGCTTATGACAATCACAACTGCATGAAGAGAGGAAGCCGGCCACGCATGCCAGCGTCAGAAAGCTGATCAGTCTCATGCGGCTATGAGACCTGTCCGAAGTACCCTAGGCAAGCAAATTTTACTTCATCACCATTACTTTTCTCCAAATCCGGAACAAAGGCATTTGCCCGGACGGTTTTCCTTTTTTCCGGCCCGGGGGCAGCCGGCAAAACACGCGGCGGGGGCAGAAACCTGCCGGCGACAGCAATCCGCCGCCTTTCAAGGGACTTTATTCCCTTCCGGAATCAACTTGATTTTCCATCGTCTCCCGGCAGCCCTTCCTCCGCCTCCAGACTGTTCATCCATAAATTCCATTTTTCAATGAAAGAGCGGTCCATCTGAAGCAATGCTTTTTCCTGCTGTGCGGAGGAAATGGTTCCCGTCAGCCTGCCAAAAATAAGCAAAGGCTTGGAATACGTATCCGTCAGGGAAGAAAATTCCGCAGGCTGCTTCTGGCGGCATTCCCGCGCCAGAGCATGCAGGGAGTTGAACGGAAGCTCGTTCCAACTGACCTGGTACGCACCGCTTCCTTCCCGACTGTCCTGAGGCTCCACGGTCAGCAGATGTCCCTTCATCCCTTTCAGGCGCACCCTGGAGCCATCTCTGAGCACCAGAGTTTTCCCCGGTTTCTTTTCCAACAGTACGGGCAAAAGTTTCTCCATGCGGGAGAACAACGGCAGCATCTGGTCCGTCATTTCCCGGCGCATGGCCAGACGGGCTTTCACCGCAGGAGAGGAAATGACTTTTTCAGCCTCTCCATAAACAGTGGAAACTTTCTCATAATCACCGGTTTCCTTCATGATGCCCTCCGCTTCCCGGCAGACGTCTTCATAACTTCTGGATTGGGCGGCCAGCAGGATTTCCCTCCTCTTTTCCTCCTCCAGTTTTTTTTGCATCTCTTCCGCCTTTTTCCTTTCAGACGCCTTCACGGCTTCCGCAGCCTCCCAGTCCCGCGCAGCCTGGTACTGCATCCTCAAATGATCCAGTATTCCTTCCAGCGCGGCATAAGCCGGAGACATGGAAGGAACTTCCCCAATGACCATCTGTTCCCGCAGGAAGTCCGCCGCGGACCGTTTGGCCTCTACTTCAGCCACCGTTTTTTCCGGCATGTCCTGAAGACGTTTCAAGCGCGCGTACTGGTCCGTATACTTCTCCAGGTTGCTGAGCCACGCGGAAGCCAGCTCACGGACGTTCCTGTCCCGGTCATCCGCCGCATCAGCGGCCACCCGGTCCAGAAAGCCGCCGTATTCCGTCCATCTCCCGGCAAAGTACCAGGATTTCAGCGCCATGCCCACATAATAATGCACGGCCAGGTCAGAATTGGAGCGCAGCCCCGGCATCCGGGAAGACCAGTCTGCGGAGCTCAGGTACATGACCAGGTTGCCAATATCCCTGGAACGTTCCAGTTCCTCAGGGTCCCCGCAGGCTTCCATCTTTCTGCCCAGTTCTTCCAGACGCTCCACCCCTTCCGGGAACTGGCCGCGCACCCACATGCACAGAACCTGGTTCAAACCGGCCCAAAGGGATGTGGACAGGGGGCAGTCCGGCTGAGCCGCCAAATCGCCGAACATGGCGGCGGCTTTCACCAGATCCCCACGGTTCAGGGATTCCTGGGCTTCGTTAAACAGTTTGCCGAAGCGTATGCTGCGCTCCAGCCGCGATTCCGCCGCCTCCCTGTCTTCCAAGGCTGCTTCCGCCGCAGGAGAAATAGGCGAAGGCGGAGTTACGGGAGAAGGAGCTCCATCCTCCCGCCATTCCGCCCATCCCCAAACGCCCAACGCCAGCGCCACTACGGAAACAATGGAGGAGGCAACGATGATGCGGCATTTCCTGCGCCGTGCGTGCCGGGCCTCCACCGCGCGCCGTTCCGCCCAGGTGAGACCGGATTCCTGCATGGCCCGGGCGTATTCCTCCTGCGCCTGTTCCACGGCATCTATCAATTCGGGATAGGAAGAGAACCTGTCTTCTTTATTAAAAGCCATCAGTCTGTCCACAATGAAACAGGTCATTGGAGAAATGTCGTTCACCACCTGCTCCAGGAGAGGGAGATCTTTCTTGTTCTCCAGAAGAATATCGGAAGACTGGGAAGCGTCCACACGGGGAGGCGCACCTGCCAGCAAATGGTACATGGTAGCACCCAAAGCGTACATGTCCGTACGGAAGTCCTCCTCTCCTCGCAACAGCGTTTCCGGCGCGGCGTAATAAGGAGTAACCCATATTTCCCGCTCCATGTCGGATTCGCTATGAAGCAGGGACAGGCCGAAATCCACGATTTTGGCGATTCCGTCGGGGGACAAAAGAACATTGGCGGGCTTGATATCCCTGTGCATAAGGCCCGCATTCCATGCGGCGTCCAGCCCGCGCACGATATCCAGCGTCAGGCGCAGCACCCTGTCTTCCGGCACACGTTCCTCCGCAGCAATCAGGGCATCCAGGCCATTGCCCTCCACCAGCTCCATGGCAATGTAAAAAAGGCCCTGGTCACGCCCAACGGCATAAAGCTGCACCAGGTTTTCATGGGAAACCCGCGCCATGATCCGGGCCTCCCGTTCAAAACGTTCGCAACGCAGGGCATCCCCGGCATAAGCATCATTCAGCACTTTCAGGGCCACTTCCCGCCCCAGAACGGCATCCTCCGCCCGGAACACCACGCTCATGCCGCCTTTTCCCAGTTTTCCGGTAATACGATAAGGCCCCATGCGCGTTTTTACACGCGTCAGCGCCTGGCAGCCCGGGCAAATGGCGTTGGCGTACGGAGGCAGCAGGGAAACATCCATGGGCTGTCCGCACGCCGGGCAATTGACGATGTTTTCTTTCTGGGGAACCATGAACGCAGGGCGGCGGAACGGGAATCAGAAAAAAGGAAGGAGGAAAAATGGCGCGGATTGTCCGCCCCCCTCCGAATATGAGCAGGGAGGGCCCCCAGCCAGGGCCCCTCCCGCAAATTTGATTAATCCCGTCAGGAGAGAGCCGGAAGGGAAGCGGCGGCTACGGCCTGTCCGTGGCGCTTGGTCTTTTCATCCGGCACGCGGAGCTGGATCTTCAGCTCGGGGAATTCGGTGCGCAGCACTTCTTCCGCCTTGTCAATGATGATCTGGCCGCCGTCTCCGGAAGCCACACGGCCCAGGAAGAGCAGGTTGCGGATATCATAGAACCTGGCGTAATGGGCAATGGCATAGCCGAAGTGCACGCCGATGGTTTCATAAATCTTGCGGGCGCGTTCGTCGCCTTCCGCCATGGCGGCCTGAACCTTTTTAAGCTGTTCCGGGAAGGGCATTCCTTCAAACTGGAAGCCGGCGCGGGGGGCCAGGCGGGCCACAGCCTGCTGGGAGAAATAAAGGGCGCCTACGCCCATATCCTTGGACCATTCGTCCACTCCGCCTTCCTCCGAGTAGTCCACAGGGGCAAAAGCCAGTTCATTCAGCCAGGGCTTGATGTGGCCTTCCGGATCCACGTAGCCGGCGGCCTCGGAGGTGCCCATGGCCACGCCGAGCACGGCGTTATCGTTCATGCCCATGGCCCCTGCGAGGGCGGTGACTTCACCGTCATTCACCACTTCAAAGGGAATGTTGTTCCATTTTTCCTTCTGGAGGGTGCGGAATACCTTGCCGAGAGTCTTTTCAATGTCTTCCTGGCTGACGCCGCGGAACAGGGAGGAGGTGCGTACTTCACTGTTGATGATCACGCCGGCGGAGGATCCGCCGATGGCGTCCACCCGGGGCAGATGAGCGGCGGCGCGTTCCAGAGAATCCTGGATTCCGTCAATGTGATACTGGGGATCCTTCTGGAAGTAAGGGTCCCAGACCACTTCCTCGGAATAAACCACTTCCCCATTCACCACGGCGGCGCATTTGCGGTCGGAACCGCCCAGGTCAAAACCGATGCGGCATCCGTCCAGGTTGCGGCCCAGTGTCATGGAGCCGGAGTATTCCTCGGGAAGTTCTTCCACGGAAACCTTTTTCACTTCAATCGGGGAGCCGTAAATCTTCTTGCCGATGAAATCCCAGTCGAATTCGCGGATACCGCCCTTGCAATAGCGGGAGGCCAGCATGTCCGCAATAGCGTCATCCCCGGCGACGAGGATGATATTGCCGCCCTTCTGCCACAGCAGGAATTTCACAATGCGCTCCACATAGGTTTCATTCAGGGCAATGTTTTCTCCGGTATGGGGAAGAAGCTTGCCGGACCAGCGGAAACAGGTCCCGTCATTGCGGGTCAGAGCGATATCCACTTGATGAGAAGCAGGATCGGCGGCGGCTTTGGCCTCAAAAGCTTGATTCCAAAGAACGGCCGGCACGAAGCCGGGGTCCAGCACAGGCGTGATTTTGGGTTGAATATTCATGGCGATAATCCGTTGGGAACGTAGCATACCCGCTTTTCCTTGAAAAGTATTCATTCCCTTTCCTTATGATTTTTTTTTGCGGAATGAGGGGAGATAGCTCATTTTCTGCTGGAAAATCACCGTGTTTCCACTAAAGAAACAGGAGCTTTTCTTCCGGCGCGGCCCCCTGGAAGGGCGGCCCATTCCACACATGCCTATTCCATGAATGAATTAACGGACCAGCTCATTACCCTGTTCTCTTCCATCCTGATTACCGTCATGTTCCTCGCCGTGGCGGTAAACATATTCCGCCGGAATCATGCGCCTGATACCCGGCATCCGCTGAAATGGCGCATTCCCGTAGGCCATCTGGACATGCTGGACATCGCCATGTGCGGCATCATCGTGCTTTACTTCAGCCTGGGGGCCCTGTTGGCGGCAGCCACGCCTCCGGGTGCTTCCGCTCCGCCCAGCACAACCAACATGGAGCTGGACAGCTACAAGGTTTTCAACGGAACCTGCCTGAATCTCATTCTGGCCTTCGTCCTGCTGGTGCGCATGTTCCATACGGGCCGGATGGAGGCGCTGGGATTGAAAAAACATTCCCTGAAAGTCCTCCTCTACGCTCCGGCGGCAGGTTATCTGCTGGTGCTGGCCATCCATTTCCTGCTGGACAAGGCGGGCCTGTTCCAGTGGATTGAACACGCCACCAACGCCCCGGCCGAACAATCCATTGTTTCCGTGCTGAGGCATTCCAGCGACATTCCCCTGATCACGGTTATCTGCTTCAGCGCCGCCATCGCCGCCCCTCTGGTGGAGGAACTTATTTTCCGCGGTTATCTGTACCCGATCATGAAAAAATACACGGGCGTCTGGTTTGCCCTGATCACCACCTCCCTCCTCTTCGGCATCATCCACGTCAGCCTGGTTCCGTTCATCCCCCTGGCAATCTTCGGAGCCGTACTGGTGCTGCTGTACGAATACACGGGCAGCATCTGGACGCCCATCATCGCCCATTGCATTTTCAACACCGCCACTCTCATCAACATTCTGTATCCCGGCATCCTTCTTCAGTATGGAACCTGAGCCCAGCATCCGGCAGACGGGAGAGGATGCGCTGGTAGCCCGCCTCCTGCCCCTGATGCCTTCCAATCCGTCCCTGGAAACGGGGCCGGGAGACGACTGCGCCATCATCCGGGGGTCAGGAAACCGCCAGCTGCTCCTGAAAACGGACTGCGTGGTGGAAGGCATGCATTTCCTGCCCGGAACGGCCCCGGAGCTGATCGGGAGGAAGGCGCTGGCACGGGCCGTTTCAGACATAGGGGCCATGGGCGGCACGCCCCTTCACGCACTGGTGACCCTGTTCGTGCACGCAGACCGCCCCATCTCCCAGGTGGAAGGAATTTACCGCGGCATGGGGCGGCTGGCGCGGCAGTTCGGCATCAGCATCGCCGGGGGGGAAAGCTCCGGCCTGCCTGCGGACGGGCTTATCATCAACGTGGCGCTGACCGGAGAAGTGGAGGAAGGCAAAGCCGTACTGCGCAGCACGGCGCGGGCGGGGGATCTGATTGCCGTAACGGGAACGCTCGGCGGCAGCTTCCCCACCGGTCACCATCTTTCCTTCATGCCGCGTGTCAGGGAAGGAGGCATCCTGGCCGCCTCCGGCGTAGCCACCTCCATGATGGATCTTTCCGACGGGCTGGGAACCGACCTCCCCCGGCTGGCGGCCGCCTCCGGGCTTGGGTTCCGTATTCATGAAGAGCTTCTTCCCGTGCGCCCGGGGTTCACTGCGGCCCAGGCTGTAGGGGATGGGGAGGATTACGAATTGCTGGTGACCTTCCGTCCCGGCGACCGAGAACGGGCGGCACGACTGGCCGCGGAGCATTTTCCGGAAACGCCTCTCACCGTCATCGGGGAAATGACTGCGGAAACGGCCTCCGCCCTTCCCCCAGGTTACAGGCACTTCAGCTAGCCCGTTAAGAATCGGGGGCAGAGCCACGCAAAACGCCTGCGGAATTATTCCGCCGCCTTTTCCTCCTCTTTCTCCCGCTGCATGTAAGGCAGGAGCTGTTCATACGCGTCTTTGCCCAGATAACGCTTGATGGAACGCTCCGGCGTTTTGAAAATGTCCACCAGGATCAGGCAGTCCAATACGTCGCCAAAATGCTTGTCCACGCTGAAGGAAAGAATTTTGCCGTTCAATTTCAGATATTGGCGGAGCAATACGGGAATGCCCTTGCCATCCTCTTCTATATCAGCGACCAATTGGGACAGCCCCTGGGCATCTGCCAGCCCCAGAGGGAGGATGCATGATTCCGACCTCTTCAGATCCGCTTTACGGGGCGGATTGTAGGCCCTCACCTCATTCACCAGCACGGGCTCCATTTCATGCGCCTTCAGATAGGAGACGATGAGGGCGCGGGAAAGGTTGGTGTAATCCCGGGAAATGCTGACCGTGCCGAACAGGTAGCGGTAATGGTGGTTGCGGGCCATGAACTGGCCGATGCCCTCCCAAATGAAACCGAGAGCCAGCGGCCTCTTCTGGTATTCCGGAACAATGAAGGCGCGCCCCATTTCCAGAGAGCGGTCCAGCACCCGCAAAGCGGCAGGGGAAAAGGAAAAGTATTCCCCGTTGTACAGCCCTTTGACACCGTAGCGGGCAAGGATTTTGTCCGTTTCCCCCATGCGGTAGGCGCCCACAATTTTCTGGTGCGTTCTGTCCCACAGGAACAGGTGTTTGTAATGGTTGTCGTATGTATCCAGGTCGCAGGCGTTGCCGGAACCTTCCCCTACCTGGCGGAAAGTATATTCCCGCAAACGCCCTATTTCAATAAGGATATTGGGGATTTGCAGGGCATCCGCCACGTACACGTCCCAATCTCCATTTTCCTGACGGGCATGCAGACACTCCGGGGGCAGCGCGTCGATTTCCGCCTGCATATCCTGCACGGAAACGGGGGAGGTCAGCGCGGCCATCTTCGCCTTCCGGTCCTTTTTGTGCACATGGGGGCGGCGGCTTTTTTCATAACTTTTGCCCAGCAGATAGGTGCGCAGGCGCAGATGGGAGACGATGGCTTCATCGGAATCATACTGTCCAAGCTGGCTGAACGGAATGGGCTTGCCTACCACAATGCGGTGTGTCCGGCGGCCGTCCCGACCCACTTCACGGGGAAGGAACGCCACGCGCGCCTTGCGGTTGATCAGGGAAATGCCCTGGAACAGCAGACTGTTGCGCCCCGGGAAATATACGGGCACCACCGTCGCTTTCGTCATGCGGATAATGGCGGCGATATTCGCGTTCCAGGGGTCGTCCGTCACCCTTTTGTGAGCCAAGGAAAAACTGGAGACCGTGCCGGCGGGGAAAATGCCCAGAACCCCGCCCTGCCGCAGCCAGGAAATCATCTTGCGCATGCCGGAAAGGTTTTTGCGCCGGGCGTTCTCATCTTCATACACGTCCACCTTGATGAGCCAGGGATCCAGCTCCCCGCACAGGGAAAGCTGCTCGTTGACCAGGATGCGGACATCCTCCCTTACGCGGGTAAGCAGCTCCCCGAACATGATGCCGTCCGACAAGCCGTGCGGATGATTGGCAACGACGACGACAGGCCCTTTCTTAGGAATATTTTCCAGGTCCCCCGGGCGCAGCTGAAGCTTCAGGTTCAAATGCCTGGAGGCAAGCTGAAAGAAATTTTCCTGAGAACCGGATTCCTTGTCGCGCACGATCTTGTCGTACGCCTTGTTCAGGCGTTCCAGGCCCAGCAGCTTTTCGGCGGACGCGGCCACCAGAGCAGGCAGACGCGTATTCTCGTCCAAAATGTCTCTGATGTCCACCATCTTCGGGTGTTTGAGCTGGGCCATGCCCCGCTGTATAACGGATTTACGGGAAAAAGTGAAACTCTTTTTGCAACGCCCTTCGGAACGCAGTCTTGATTTCCACAGGGCTCAAAGCTACAATTCAAACGGCTTTAGCCCCCATTTCCAACTCAGAAGACACTCATGCATCCAGCCATCGCCATTGACGGCCCCGCCGCCTCCGGAAAATCCACCGTCGCCAAGCTCATCGCGGACCGCCTCGGCTATACGTTCATCAACACCGGGGCCATGTACCGGGCCGTTACCTGGTACATGCTGGAACAGGGCATCAACCCCGCGGATACAGCAGCCGTTCTGGAATCCCTGCCGTCCGTGCCCCTCTCCTTCGGCAAGGACGGCAGCCAATCCGTAGTTCTGTGCGGACAGCATGTGCTGGGCGAAGAACTCACGAGCCAGCAGGTCAACGACCATGTTTCCACCATTGCGGCCATCCCGGAAGTACGCGCCCTGCTGGTGGAACGGCAACGGGTATATAACCGCCGGGAACCCGTCGTGATGGAAGGAAGGGACATAGGCACCGTGGTTTTTCCGGATACGCCGTTCAAGTACTTCGTCACCGCCTCCGAGGAAGTGAGGGCCGCGCGCCGCGCTGCGGAGGGACTGACGGACTCCATCGCGGAGCGGGACCGCAAGGATTCTTCCCGCGCCACCGCCCCGCTGGCGCAGGCGCCTGACGCTCTTCTGGTGGATACGTCAGACATGACGATTGACCAGGTCGTCCGTTTCATCACCGACAACATCCAACAAAAACTCTCCTCCAGATGAACTCTTTCTACTGGGTTTTCTACACGCTCTTCAAAAGCATTTCCAAAGCCTTCTTCTCCTGGAAAGTCGTCAACCGGGAAAAACTCATCGAAGACGGCCCCGTGCTCATCGTCAGCAATCACCAGAGCTTTCTGGATCCGCCCATGCTGGGCATTTCCTATGAGGACGGCATCTATTTTTTCGCACGCAAGACGCTGTTCCAGGGCATTTTCAAATGGTCCCTGCCCCTCTGCCAGGCTATCCCCATTGACCAGGAAAACCCGGATGCCGCCAGCCTCAAGCACGTGATACGCCTGCTGAAATCCGGCAAGCGCGTACTCGTGTTTCCGGAAGGCTCCCGCACGCCGGATGGTAAAATCCATGACGGCATGGGCGGGATCGGCCTCATCCTGAGCAAAACGAAAGTTCCCGTGCAGCCCCTGCGCATCAGCGGTGCGTATGAAGCCTTTCCCATCGGCGCCCGGTTTCCCAGGCTCCGCCCCGTCACGGTCACGGTGGGAGACCCCATCCCCTTCACGCCGGCGGAACTCAACGCCAAAGGAAAAGATGCATACCAGCACCTGACGGACAAAATCATGGACGCCATCCGCTCCCTCCCTGCGGAATAACCCCTTTTCCCGGCCCCATGATCTCCAGGCTGAAATTAATGGACTTCCGTTGCTACGGAAGCTTCTCCTGGCAGATTCCGCAGCAGGGGGCCATCATCCTGGGAAACAACGCCCGGGGAAAAACCAGCCTGCTGGAGGCCGTTTGCTTCCTGCTGCGCCTGCAATCCCCGCGCACAGCCCGGACCGGGCCTCTGGTCTCCCACGGAAAACAATCCTTCGGCATCCGCGGAGAACTTCCGGGGCAAATCCGGCGCATCCTGTGGGCGCCGGACGCTCCGGACCTCCGCGTCAACGGAGAGCCCCGCAAAGACCAGCGCAGCTACCTGGCGGACAGCTATCCCGTGGTATGGATGGGGAATGACGACCTTTCCCTGGTGCAGGCCGGCGCGGACACCCGCCGGAAATATATGGACTTTCTGGGCAGCCAGTGGCATCCAGGCTACAGACTGGCCCTGTTCAGCTACCGCCGGGCGCTGAAAACGCGCAATTACCTGCTCAAGCACAGGCACCGGGACAAACTCCAGCTGGACGCCTACACGCGCCAGCTGGCCCTGCACGGCACGGAACTGAGAAACCTGCGCGCCCATCTGCTGGCGCTCCTGGCGCCCCATATCGCCCTGGCCTACCGCAATATCGGCGGAAGGCAGGAACAGGTCTCCATCGCTTACCGCGCCTCGGAGGAAGGAGACCTGTATGAACGGCTGTGCGCCTCCATGGACCGGGACATCCGGTACGGACAAACCCAGAACGGCCCCCACCGGGATGACCTGGACATCACGCTGAACGGCAGAAACGCCGCTCAATTCGCTTCCGAAGGGCAGCAGCGCACCACCGCCATCTCCATGAAGCTGGCACAGTCCTCCCTCCTGACGGAAGAAACGGGACATACACCCATCCACCTGATTGACGATGTCTTCGGGGAGCTGGATCCCACGCGCCGGATAGCCTTTCTGCAGTCGCTTCCAGCGGACGCGCAGAGCCTCATCACCACCACCCATCTGGACTGGCTGCACGATGCTCCGTGCCCCCTGCCAGCCTTCCGGCTGGAGGATGGAACCCTTGCCCCCCTCTGAAAAAGCGCGGACAGAAACAACGAACAGGCGTCCGCCTGCGGCATTTCCGGGACGCTATTCCTTCACCCATACGTTCAGGATTTCCACAATATACATTTTATGGAAATCCCCGGCGGCATACCACTCCGGCACAATAGATTTATCCAGAAAGGCTTCCGGGTTAAGAGGCTCCGCGTACAGCTTGCAGCACTCCAGCACCAGGCGCGCTTCCGTAAAACTTACATTGCCGTTCTCCGTCACGTATGGCGTCAGGCCGGAGGCGGCCACCTTGTCCGTATCCCGTCCGCTCGTTGTTCCGCACACGGTCAGAGCCTTATGGTACTCATGGCTGAAAAAGGAAAGCGTCAGCTCGTCCCCGGCCTCAATAAAACGGAAGGTATGGCGCTGGGGGCGGATAACGACAAACGCCACGGGCTTCTTCCACATGAACCCCAAACCGCCCCAACTGGCCGTCATCATGTTGAAATGCTCCGGAGAACCCGCCGTCACCAGCATCCAATCGTCCCCGATCAATTGTACGGCATTATCCTGAATCTCTTTTGGTTCAATCTTCTTCATCATCGTCTCCAACGTTCGTTCGCAAACTATTCTATACCCCTCCTCCCATATGTCAAAGCTGTGGAGCGGCCGGGATGACGCGGGAAAACAAATTCCGTCCCCGCCGGGAAGCTCTCTCCGTTTGGAGTTGCATTTCCGGAACGGCGGCCCTAGCATTTCCGGGATGAATCACACCGCGCTGGAAGACAAGCTGGGTTACCGTTTCAACAATCCGGATCTGCTCGTTCAGGCCCTTACCCACCCCAGCACGGACAGCAAGCCGGAAACGCGCCGGGCGTATGAACGGCTGGAATTCCTGGGAGACGCCATTCTTCAGCTGGCCGTCACACAGTACCTTTACCACCACATGCCCCAATCCCCGGAAGGGGAACTGACCCAGCTACGCGCCCGAACCGTCAGCCGCGCCAATCTGGGCAAATACGGCTTTATCCTGGGGCTGGATAAACACATTGCCCTGGGAAAGGGGGAAGAACGGGCCGGCGGACGGAGCAAAAATTCCATCATCGCCAACACATTTGAATCCGTCTTCGGAGCCATGTCCCTGGATTCCAACTATGAAACGGCCAAGGCTGTGGCCCTGCGCGTCCTCCATGAAGCTCTGGATTCCGCGGCCAGCCATCCCAAGGAAATCAACCCCAAGGGGGAACTCCAGGCTATCCTTCAGGACATCCTGCCCGAAACTCCTTCCTATGAAACGGAAGAAAAAGGGCCGAGAGACGCCGAAAACCGTTTTGAATCCCGCGTTTTCTGGCATGGTCACGCCATTGGAGCCGGTTCCGGGGCCAGCAAGAGAAAGGCGGAAGTGGCCGCCGCCGCAGACGCCCTGGACGCCAGGGCATGGCTCCGCATGACCTTGTAACCGCCAAAGGGGGACGGGTGGCTATTTTGTCACCCTTAAGCCTTGGACACTCCTGTGGCTGGTTTGATAGACAGAAGCCGTCTCCGTGAGGAAGAACCTTCCCCGGAAGACCTTCTCACAGACAAACCAACCATAGAAAACAAATGAAGACCTATACTCTCCCCGTCATCGGCCTCATGACTCTCGGAGCCTCCGCCTTTGCCGCTGCCGCTCCCTCTACCGGAAACTCCCTGCCGGCCCGCGACAACTTTTCCGCCTGCAAATGGCTCGGCGACCGTTTCAAGTGGTTCAACTCGGAACGGGACCACAAGAATCCCTACGTCCAGGAATTCAACGTTTCCCTCCGCATGCAGTACGGACTGGACTGGATTGACCCGAACGGCGAAGGCCGCGTCATGGGAGAAAAGGAAGGCAACGGCCGCCGCTTCAACGATGAATGGCGCCGCTTCCGCGCCGGGTTCAACATGAAGTTTCTGAACAACTTCAAGCTCAACAACGTCTGGAACATCGGCGGCATGGACGGCCTGGAAAGCTACAATGCAAAAACCAACACATGGGACACCTCCGACCTGACCTACTCCCTTTACGAACTGAATCTGGAATACAAGGGAGGCCCCGTCACCTATGCCATCGGCAAAATAAAGCCGCGCATCACCGGGGAATACCGAACATCCTCCTCCGCCATTCTGACTATCGAACGCTCCATGCTGGTCAACCAGCTCCGCTCGGAAACCAATTACGGATTCCAGGTGAACAATTCCGACAAAAAGGATAAGCTCGGCTGGGCAGCAGGCGTCTGGCTGAACGGCAACGGGGGCACCGGAACCGGCACGTTCAACAACCGCATTGAACCCGCTTTCAATTCCCGGGACAACTGCTTCATCACCGGCACGCTGAGCTATGACACGTCCAACGACGTTTTCCTGAAGAAAAGCCGTCTGTGGCTGGATTACGCCCACAATTTCACCAAGTGGGGGGACGACGCCCAAAACAAGGCGTATGAAAAACTGACCGGTTACGGCTTTAAATCCAAATACCAGGGTACCGGAGCCAGGGACGTGGTAGCCCTGACCTGGGAAGGTTCCGAGGGGGACTTCTCCCTGATGACCGAAGTCATGGCCGGCTTCAACGTCATCGGCATGAAAGCGGGGGCTGAAAACGTCTTCGGCGTGACCGTCATGCCGTCCTACAAGTTCACCCCCCACTGGGAAGGAGTGGTCCGCTACCAGATGGCGGCGGGCAGCAACGCCGTAAAATGGGAAAAGCGCTATACGCAGAACTCCACTTATTCCGGCACTTCCGACTGCATGCAGGCCCTGTACCTGGGCGTCAACTACTACATTTTCGAATGCAGCCCAAACATGGCCAAGATCATGGCGGGCATCGAATACGCCCATTCCAACGGCACGGACGCCAGCCGGCAGAAAGGCTTTACCGGATGGAGCTACAATATCGCTTTCCGCACCAACTTCTAATTGCCGGACGGTATCATCCCGTCAACAGCTGGCCGCTTCTGTTCAGGGGCGGCCATTTTTAATGGCGTGGCGCCCTGCATGGCAGTTCCCCCAAAAAACGGCAGCCGTCATTTCCGTAATGCCTTCCATATTCAAATACCTGGTTCTTAGCAAATCGGAAGAAGCATGCCCCATTTCCATCTGCAATACATGCAAATTCTTGAAATGCCTGGCAAAATAACTGGCAAACGTATGCCTTAACATATCCGCAGGCCACTTCTTTTCCTTCCCGTCCCACCCGGCCAACCGTCTCAGCTCCCTCCACTTCGCCGGCCAGTTGCGCGGGCATACGCTTCCCGACACAGATCCCATAGCAACCGCTCTTTCCAGCAGATTTCCCAAAACCGGCTGGATCGTCACAATGCGGGCTCCTCCCGTCTTGCTGTGGCGCGCCCTCAGGGAAACCATTCCCTCCCTTAAATTAATCTGTGCCCAATCCAGCCTTCTCACTTCTTCCGGGCGGATGCCGGCATACAGCATCAGCCCAACCGCGGCCAGGCACGCCCCTCCGTCATACTCTTCCGCCGTAGCCAGCAACCGGCGCATTTCTTCCAGGGACAGCACGGGAATGGAATGCTCCTTCAGCCTCGGCAGATCCACATACGCCACCGGGTTTTCCGTGCACCAGCCGCGTTTCACAGCCGTTCCGAAAATACCGCTGAGCACCAACCGGGCCTTATGCCTCTGCCTGAGGGTATCAAATGATTTTTCCAGGCAGGCGCGGCATTCCCGAGGCGTGATAAAGCGCACGGGCCGCCGGGCCATTTCCGGACAAAACCTCAACAACCGCCGGCTGATATAACGGAAATCATCCCTGGTTCTTTTCCTACGATCTTGCCGGGCCTCCATGGCCTCATCCACGGCTTTCCTGAACGCCACGGTTTTTCCTCTGGCAACCAGGGCCTCCTCTCCCAGCCGGATGCATTCCCTTGCCCTCTTCCATCGGTTGCCGCGCCCCTTGCTGGCCTGCAGCAATTCATGCGCCAGCTGAGCGGCGTCCACTACATCCAGCCCTGTCTTCTTCAAAATGACCAGCGCCGCATGATCCGTTGCTGAAATTTCCTCTTTCATTTCATCTATTTTGCAACGGTTTCGGAATCCGTAGTCAAGTAAAAATAGTCGTTTATTAATCAAAAGGTTCGGCAATTCCATGGATGCCGTTTCACCGCACCGTCATATCAGCAATTCTCTTCCAGACAGTTTGATGACAAAGAGGACACAGGAATTCCTATACGGATTCCGAATCCGCTATCAGCAAATGCAGGTCTTCTTCTTTGGGCATCCGCAGTCGCATGACGCTGCACGGAATCTCCCATCAAAAGAAGGCCTGCCAAAATAATTAATTGAAATCCAATCATGAAAAAACTCCTCATTCTGATTTCCTCCTCCGCCCTTCTCTGCAGTTGCGGCGGCGGCCTTTCAGACCGGCCCATGGGAATGCTGTATGCCAACGTATCAGATCCCGTCGCCGTCACCAGCTCCTCCGGTTCCCGCACCGGGGTGGCCACGGCTACTTCCTACCTCGGCCTGGTTGCCGTGGGCGATTCCTCCATCTCCGCCGCCAAGGCCCAGGGAGGCATCAGCACGGTTTCCAGCGTGGACGTCAAACGTGAAAACATCCTTGGCGTCATCAGCAAGTACACCACCACCGTCAAAGGCAACTGATCCCTCCTGCGGTGTCTCCATACAGCCGCACGCTGAAAGGCGTGCGGTCCCCCCGCCACCTGTTTTCCCTTTCTGCTCTCCATAACCCCCAATTGATCTGTTTACCATGAAATTTCATCTTCCTCTTAACCTCCGCCGGGCTTTGCTCTCCCTGCTCCTTCCGGTCGCAGGCACGTTCCTGTCATCAGCAAACAATTTTGAAGATTATACAGACGCGCTGTCTTTTAGCAATTCTTCCAGACATTTTGAAGACGTATCTTTAACTTTTCTGAATAACGAAGACATAGAATTCCTCAATAACACAACAATAGCTCCCCCCTCCTATGGCGTGTCAGGCGGAGCTATCCTCGCACGATCAGACAATAAATTAACCTTTCAAAACAATAACAACATCTCTTTTCAGTATAACTCCGCAATACCTGATACTGGTTATACCTCATCCGGCGGAGCTATCTTCACTTGGGGGGAGCTTACATTTGACGGTAATAATCAAATTATATTCACAAATAACCAAGCCTCAGAAGCGGGAGCCATCCGCGCCACCAAACTGAGCATTGCCAACACCAGCGAAACAGTTTGTTTTGAAAACAACTACGCAACAGATGGGGATGGAGGCTCTCTAAATATTCATTACACTGGTGATGCCTTCCTGTTCGACATTAGTGGTAATACCAAAGTCGTCTTTCAAAACAATACCGCGACAGGCAACGGAGGAGCTATTCTCCTGCACGGGTTAGGCAACAGCAACCAAATTCCTGTGTTCCAGAAAAACGGAGTACTATCTTTCATTAACAACTCCTCAGGAAATAACGGCGGCGCCATTGGCAATAATGGCAATGATCGCATCATCTTTCAAGAAAATGACACTATCTCCTTTGAAGACAACACGTCTAAAGGAGAGGGGGGAGCCATATGCGCCAACTCAAGCGTAGGCATCTCTTTCACAGAAAATAAACTGGTCTCCTTCACGGGCAACTGCTCAGGAAGCGCAGGTGGGGCCATCTGTGCCAGCGAAGGAACCGTCTCCATCGTCAACAATGAAACCGTTGAATTCCGGGGCAACTATGTGAAGCAGTATGACGAAAACGGCAATCTCACCGGAACCGTGCTCAACAGCGTGCATGCTGGAGATCTTGAGCTTTCCACCCAGGCGGAAGGAGGAACCATCACCTTCTACGATCCCATCACCAATGTGTCTACTGGCTCCTTAGACCTGAACTACTATAAAGACAGCGACGGGAATGATGTGACGGGGGCCGGGGACATCGTCTTTTCCGGCCTTCACGCGGAGGAAGATTTGACAGCTGTGTTCCGGACGCTGGGGCTGGGCACGACCGGGGAAACCTTCCAGAGCTGCCTGGAAACATCCCTGACATCAACCATCAGGGCAAGTAATAAGGACGAAGGCGTTACCCTTCATAGAGGAACCCTGCGCATCAGCGACGACGCCATTCTGAAGATTGCGAACAGTTCTTACAGCGGCGGGAATTATCTTGCCAAGAACGGCACGCTCACGGAGCTTTCCAATGGCGGATCTCTGAATATTGACCGTGACGCCACGTTTGAAAGCGACGCCAACCTGCGGATCAGTCAGGCAGCCATGACGGCGGGAAGGGATTTCAAGTCATCCGGATATGCCTTTCTCCGCGAGGGAACGCTGAATATTGGAAGGGACGCCGTTCTGAACGGCGGAGGCTGGATTGAACTTCAGCACGGCTCCTCCGTCACGGCGGGAGACTCCGTCAAAGTCCAGAATGAGTCCAACGTAACGTTCACCGGCAACGGCAACACTCTGTCCGCCACCGGCGACATCGTCTTTGAAGAAGGATCCTTCCTGGATCAGTACGGCGGGACAGGGTCAACCCTGCAAGCGCCGTCCGTCTCCATGACGGGGACGGAGATTCTACTCACTCCCCAAAATGACGGTTATGCGTTGACGGTGGACGGGAATCTGGGCCTGGCCGGCAGCTCCATCTGGATTACCTCGGAAGGCCTTCAGGACAAATCTTCCGCAGACGGATTCGATCTCAAGGGAATCGACGTCACCGGGACCCTTGCCGTTTCCGGCGCCGCCACCATCAATCTGAACAGCGCCTTTGAAAACCGGAAAGGCGCCCTGACGCTTTTCCGGGTCAATGCGGATAGCGACTTCAGCGGAACCGTGGAAGACTGGACATGCCAGCTCTGGAAAGAAGGGACTTATGACGCCGCCACAAACTCCTGGGGCGAGGACACGTTCACGCCCCTGAAAAACGGAGAGTTGACGGCAGCGTACCTGACTGACGGGAAATGGGGCATCCTCCTGAAGCTGGGAGGCGGAGATTCCCCCACCCCCGGAGACGAAGACATTTACGTCCCTTACGGAACGAATGAAGCCATCTCCAGCCTGGACAAAAAGGTTCACCTGCTGGGCGGCACGCTGGATGTGACCGGCCTCCCCCAGGATACGCCGCTCACCAACCAGGTGCTTGTGGAAGGCACGGACGGCCTGCTGGTCATGAACGAAGGCCAGACCCTGGTTTTGACGGGCAATCTGACAGGCAAGAATAAAATCGGCTACGACATTGACGGGGTTGACGGCGGCAGCGCCGGCGGCGTCGCCATCGGCAGCAGCGGCGGCTCCCTGAACAGCGGCGCCGTTGACCTGGGCGGGGAAACGTACAACATCGCCTCCCTGAATGTCCGCGGCGGCATGGCCGGCATTGAGGAAACAGCCTCTCTGGGGCACGACGGCACGAGCATCATCGTCGGCTCATCCTCCGGCCGCGGAGAAACCAGCGCCGCTCTTATCAATGACGGTTCCATCCGGGGGAATTCCCTGACCGTCAATTCCGACGGCTCCGTGACCAACAACAACATCCTGAATGTCGCAGACATCACCCTGAACAGCCAGTCCGCGCTGGCGAACACTGGGAATCTGACGGCGGAGGAAATCACCGTGGCGGAAGGCGCCCTGTTACGCAACGCCGGTTCCCTTGAAGGTAACATCACCCTTCTGGGCAACATGAGCAACAGCGGCCAGACCACCGGCATGATCCTGGTGCAGCAGGGTGCGTCCCTTTCCGGCGGCGGGATTTTCGATTCAGTCACCGTCCGGCAGGGAGGCCGCCTGAACATTCAGGGAGCGGCCAGCTTCAACGGCCTGACGCTGGAGGAAGGTTCCGGGATGGCGTTTTCCGTCAACGGGACAACCCCGGCCGGAGCCAGGATGAGCGCAGAGGAAACCTACTCCCATGCAACCGTGGGAAACCTGTCCCTTACAGGAACGCCAACCATTGAGGTTCATATCGGCTCCGGCCTGATCGCCTCCGGGGCCGAATCCTTTACGCTGAACCTGCTCCAGGCGGCGGAAATTGCCGGAGACGCCGCTCTGAACCAACAGCTCCTCCTTACCGGAGAGACCGGCCTGCTGGAAAACGGCGGCGTGCTGGACTGGAATCCGGAAACAGGGCTCCTTACCTTCTCCGGCAAACTGAACACAGCCGCTGCCTCCGGCCTGGCGGGCCAGGACGCCGCGTTGCTGGCGGACACCCTCTGGAGCAGCGTATCCTCCGTCGCCTCCTTTGCCCGTACGGCAAATGAACAGGGCAGAATAGCCGGGGTCAGATCCTCCCGCCTGTGGGGCGCCGGGTTGGGCTACTTCACCTCCATGTCCTCTGAAGGGACGCTGAGCGGCTTCTCGTACAAGGGCGGCGGCTATGCCGTCGGCGCGGATGTAGCCGCAAGCAAAAACGCCGTAGTCGGAGCCGCGTTCGGTCAGATGTTCGGAACGCACAGGAGCGACAACTCCCTGCTCTCCGATAAACAGAGATCCTTCATGTTCGCCCTGTACGGCAACGTCCGCCAGGAACTTGCCCGGGGCCAGGAGCTGAACCTCTCCGGCTACTTCTCCTACGGCAACGTTGACCACACCGCCAGAACGCACGTGGGCGGCTCCCGCCAGACGCCCGGGCGCGCCAGCTGGGATGACAACGTTTACGCCTTCGGCCTGCTGGCTGACTGGAACGTCAGGACCGGCGACACCTTCACCGTGGCCCCCTTCACCGGAATTACCTGCATGTACGGAAGCCAGGGCCCCATTGAAGAAACCTTTAACGGCGGCAGCCGCTCCTTCGGGAACGGGGGCCTGCAGTCATGGAGCATCCCCGTGGGCGTCACCCTTAAATCCGTCTGCGGGCTGGGCAACGGCCAGGTCCTGCTGCCGGAGCTGAGCGTGGCCTATGTAGGGGACATCGCCCGCAGGGCCTCGTACACCCGCACCCAGGCTGCCGGGCAATCCGTAACCGGCCGGGGCCACGCTCCCGGCAGGCACGCCCTGATGACGCGCGCCGGCCTGGGCTGGCAAATCAACCGGAACTGGCAGGCAGGCGCCTGGTACACGCTGGAAGTCCGCAGCGGACAAACCAACCAGAGCGTCAACCTCAACGCCTCCTACAGCTTCTAACCCCCAGCCACCCGGCGGCGCGCCGGCTCCCCCCTCTCCCCGCTCCCGGCGCGCCGCCCCAACCAATAACCCATCCACAACCATGATGAAAAAAACAATAGCCGCCGCCTGCGCCGCTCTGCTGGCCCTGGCCGCCGTCTCTTGCCAGAAGAGCAATACGGAACAGTATCTGGACATGCAGGAAGAAATGATCGAACTCATGGAAAGCATCAATGACCGGGACAGCGCGGACAAGAACGCCGGAAAGCTTGCCGACCTCCGGAAGAAATCCGAAGAACTGCAAAAATCCATGCCTGATGAAGAAAAGAAGAAGCTCTGGAACAAGGAGGAATACGGCAAAATCCTGTTCCGGAAAGAGCCTCTGAAACAAACTCTGTTCCGGAAGGATTATTACGGTTCTTATGAACTGAGGAAAGCATTATCAGACAACGTCTTCCAGCCCTGATTTTCCATCCTGCCCCCCTACATCAGTGAAAACATTGTTCATCCACGCCCTGCCGGCGGCGTTGCTGGCGCTGGAGGTGATCTCCTGCTCCCCCATTGTGGCAGAATACACTTACAGAGGTACCGTCTCCGGCACAAGCAGCAGAACCGGCGCCCGCATGCTGACCCTGAAGGAATACAGGGACGGCACCGTTTCAGGCAAATTGAGCATCCCGTCATCTTCCGCCGCGGAACCGTACTCCTGCGGAAGCATTGGCGGCAGGGCTGACGACCGGAGGATTACCTTTTACCTCACCTCCCTGGGGGACTCCTACCTCAGCGCGAAAATGGCGGTTGCGGGTAATTCCACCGGAACCACCATCGCCTACAGAGGCAATATCTCCAGAAACCGCCGCCACCTCAGCGGCAAATGGCACGCGGCCAACGATTACCGCTCCTACCTCCGCGGCGGCTCCTTCTCCTTCAACCTGACCCATATCAACGGCAGGCGGGTTAAATCCATCAACACAGCCTCCGTCAAGTCCCATCCCGGCACGGGGCCGAAAATTGACGAAAGCCTTGGGGAAGGCGTAGACATATAATAGATATTTCAACCATGCTTCCCCACGAAATCGCCTTGAAATACTTACGCCAGGCGTCGGAAGATTTTCATCCTCCATTTCCTTTCATTTTCTGACCTATGCGCCCCACGGATCTTCCTCTACCACCTTTACCGGCCAACACGCCGGTTCCACGGACGGATTTGCCGCCCCTGCCGGAAGTACCGCTTCCTCCGCCCGTGGACATTCCCTTGCCTCCCCCGGCGGGAATACCGCCCCTGCCGCCACTCTCGGGCAGACCCACCGTTCCCAGACAAAAAAAACAGTTACCTTGGCTCATTCCTGGAACAGCTGTCATCCTGGCCGCAGGCGCAGGGGCAAGCTTCTATCTACACACAGAAAACAAAGCTCTGGAGGAACAGACGGCCCGGCAGGAAGAGCATGCGGAGCATCTCAGAAAAAACACGGCAGATTTGTCTGAAAAAAGATCCTTTCTGCTCCAAAAACAGAACGATGCAGGAAAGCTCAACCAAAGCAAGCTCCTGAAAGCGGAAGAAAATGCGCGCCTCCTGGTGACCTTGCAGAAGAAAAAAAAAGAAGTGGAACAGCTCCGCCTACAATACAAACTCCTCCAGGCAGAGCAATCGGCCGCTAACAAGCGCATAGATGCTCTGAAACAAAAACTGGCTGAAAAAGCCCGGTGTAAGGAAGCCCCCCGGGTACACCCCATCAATCCTCCCTGTCTGGAGACGGATGCTTGCCTGCGTCAAACCGCCATAGCTTACCTGAAAGCGCGCAAGCAGGGAAACGCCTCTGCGCTTTCCAGACATTTTGCCCCCGATTGCAATTACCAGTACGCTAACAACCGGGAAGTTCCTAACGAAATGGTCATGAATAATATCCGGGAACTCTGGGAGAAATGGCCTCAGCGCAGTTACCGCCTTCTCAAAGTGGCTTACCGAGACAACCATGTGGAACTTATTTATATCTACAAATACGCCGATCAAAGAAACCACAGCATCCAGGGATACGCCAAAGAAAAGTGGGAAACCAATTCCGCCGGACAAATCATCCATTGGAGGGAGGAACTCCACCCCGGAACATCTCCAGCCGAATCTGCGGGATACCGTCTCGTTCCGTTAAACATCAAATAATTTGAAGAATGCCTGTTCCCATGAAAATTTTTATATTCCCCCTCACCCTGGTTCTTTCCCTGGGGCTGACGGGATGGATGTTCGCCTCATACCGGCAGAATCAGGAACAGTTCCGGCAAGCCGGGCAGAAAACCGCCGATCTGGAAAAAGAAAAATCCTCTCTGGAAGAAGAAATCAAAAAATATCAGGCTTCCCTCCAGGACTCCGCCTCCCAGGACATGCCTGCTTTGGAAAAACAGGAGCATTCATTTAAACAGCAAATAATTGAACAGGAACGAAATACGAAAACCATGCAACGTCTCCTGCAGGAAGGCGAACAACAGCGCCATGCCCTGAAAATAAAGGAAGAAGATCTGAAATCCCGGCTACAGGATCTGTCCATGGAAAAGAAAAAAGAGGGGGGCAGCGCTGTTCATGCCCCCAAATCCATTGCCGGAGCAACCATTACCATTGAATACAAATTGGAAGGAGAAAATAGAGTTTTCAAACAAACGTTGCCGCCAAATGACTATTTTATGGAGGAAAAAGACTATGTTCCTCAAGGAAATACCGCTTTCATTTCTTTTGGGTATTCCGAACCATTTGGCGCGGCAAGATTCATGAACCATACCATTACCGGCGCCAGATCCTTTAACGAACTGATGGATGCCGACAAAACACGCCCTGCCATCATTACGTTTACCCACAAAAAGGGCAACACCTACACGGGAACCATCAAAGGGTATATGGTGAATGACAGAATGCCCTCGCAAGGGACCAGACTTTCCGGCATCACCATCACTCTGCCACAATAACTCTCAACATGGAATTGATATGAACCAGTCTCTCTTTCCTTTCCCTGCGATCCCGGAAACGCCTGCTTCCCTTTACCTCCGAAGCCGATTTCAAAAGATTTTTTAACCAGCAACAAGACCATAACGCCATCATGAGTGAATCAGATCAAACATATTATTACGCTTCTCCAGACGGCCAGCCGGCCGGCCCCGTCAGCAAACAGGAACTGCGCCGCCTGCTGAAACAGGGAGCCGTCAGGGAATCCACCAGCGTCCTCCGGAAAGGGGAAAACCAGTGGCGGCGGCTGAGCGACTTCCTTCCTCCCCAGGTGTCTCCGGCAGGCACGGGCAACAGGAGTACGCCGGATCCCATCTACTACTACGCCTCTCCGGAAGGGCAGCCAGCGGGTCCCGTCAGCTGGCAGAAACTGTGCCAGCTGCTGGAACAGGGAGCCATTCAAAAGTCCACCAACATCCTCCGAAAGGGGGAAAACCAGTGGCTCCCTCTGGGGCATATTCTGAAAGATCAGGAGCAGCCCGCCAGCAGCAGAGACTTCTTCCCGCCGCCCCTGCCTCCGGAACGGTGGGAAGAAACTTCTGTTTCCGCCATCTCCGGGGTTGTCCACAGCATGGATATGGTCGAGAAAATCCTCAATGACCTTAACACATTTATTGATAAACGGCTGTACAGCCTGTTCGGATTCAGAAAACTGGTGCCCCATTTTGAAAAATGGGTCCATTTCACCATCCATCTGACAAGCGTAATGACCATTTTGGCCTCCATGCTGCTTGCCTTTGCCGTCGCTTCCTTTCTCTCCGCACCCAGGGCTCCCATGTATGCGAACCCTTACACTTCTTTTAACCCCAGAGCCATGGAAGCGGCGCAAAAGGCGGCGGAGGCTGACAGCGGAATGTCCGGCGGAGCTTTCATGGCTGCCCTGGCGGGAGGCTTTCTTTTAGGCATCCTCCTGCAATATGTTTCCGGCCTGTTTTCAAAAGCCAACGCCAACTATTTCTTCGGCAGGAAGCCGGCGTTGTCCTCCATGCTGCTGCCCAGGCTCAATGTCATTCTATTGTGCGCTTTACTGCTGGGCACAATCGTTTCCCTCTTCTTCGCGAAAGGGGTAGGGATTTTCCTGGCGATTCTGGGTCTGGTTTCCCTGTTGTACATGATCTGGCTGCATTTGAATTGCGACCGGATTTTCATGGAAGTGACGGACAAGGAAGCCTCCGGGCCTTCTGATCTCATTGGATACATGATGTATCAGCTCCGCTTTTTCCTGATAGCGGCGCAGACGCTGACCCCCGTGTGGCTGCTGGGGTTATGCGCTTTCTGCTGCGCCGCCATATTTTCCGAAGACAAGGGAGGATTCCTTATCCGTCTGCTGACAGACGGGGATTTATCCGTATTCAGCATCGCAGGATGGCTCTGTCTGCTAGCAACGCCCGTCGTCCTTCACCTGTTCTATATTGTCGCTGCGCTTATCCCGGAACTGCTCCTATCCATCCTGAAAGGCTGGAAGAAAGCTTAACTCCATTGATTCCCACCCAACAAGACCAGAACACGTTCTTCCGGCAATTCGCGATGTGATCCGCTTCTCGCCGGCTCCCCCCCTGGGGGAGGAACCCCTCAAGCCTTCCAGAGACGGCAATCTCTCTTCAACATCACACCGGTACGCAGGCGGAACCAGGCCTTCAGGCGTTTTTCAACCAACAAATATAATATCCTTATGAATGAATCCGAACATCTCTACTACTACGCCTCAGACGACGGACAGGCTACAGGCCCCGTCAGCGCTCAGGATCTGCGACGTCTGCTGAAGGAAGGCGTCATCAGGAAATCCACTAATGTTTTCCGGAAAGGGGATACTCAATGGAGACGCCTGAGCGACGTCCTGCCGGTTCAAGATTCCTCTGATTCTCCAGCGTCTCCTGAAAGAGAAATAAAAAAGTTCCACTCTCTCGCCAAAGGAGAAGTAAGCAGGAATTTTCTATCCATTCTGATGGATACGTATGTTATTGCCCTCAAAAACTTTTTTCCTGTTCTTCTGGCGGTTATCCTGTGGAGTTTTACCTGCTGGATTCCCTATATCAATATAGGAACTACGGTTGCCATACAAAACCTTCCAGTAGATTTAGCCAGAGGAAAAATCATTTCCCCGACGCTTATTTTTGCCAGACGCTACAGGCAATTTTTTGGAGAACTATACCTCCTGAACGCCTTCATGCTCATTGGCATAGCCGTCTGCCTGGTTCCCTTCATTTTTCCCGCCATCATCCTTTCGTATGCCTGGATGCTTGCGCCGATTCTTCTGATTGACAAGGGCGTCAACCCCATGGAGGCGCTGACGCTAAGCAATAAATATACTTACGGCAACAAGTTTTCCTACTTCCTGGTCTCTATAGCTTTATTCATATCTCTCGCAATTCTCTTCGGTCTCATCTCCCTGATCAGTCCTGAACTGGGCATGATAACCAGCATTTTGCTGACTCCGGTAACAGGAGCCTCTCTGATTGCGGCCGTTTACAAAAGGCTGGTTCTTTCTCAAATCAACGAAGCCTGACTTTCCTTGTTGTCCCTTCCGGAACCGATCTTTTCCCGGACATTTACGAAAAAATGATTCATTCTCTTTAACCAATGAGCCATAATCATTTGTTGCTCCTGAGTAGGATCTCACTCGTATTGTTGTCTCTTTTTTCCGTCTGTCATGTAAAGGCAGACGAGGAAGAAAGGCGTGGGGCTGAGTTCCGGACAACGGGAAGCGACGGAGAACTTTTCAAAAAATCCAGCCATCCGAACAACGAACAACAGGCCAATAGAACCAGGGTGGAGCTATGGTTCTATTGGGAAAAGAGGCTGAACCGGGCTTATAGGCGCCTGCAACGGTATTACGAGCTCCGTCCGGAGATAGCAGAGCCGTTGAAGGCTTCCCAGCAGGCATGGCTGATCGCCAGGGACGCCACCATGCACGCCTTTGACTCCTGTCTCAGGCAAGAGAATGAAACCAGCAGAGAAGACGGCTGGTTCAACGCCCATATGAACCTCATGATTATTGAAATGACGGAAACGCGCTGCCTCATTCTGGAAGAACTGCTCAACACCATTCAAAGCTGCGATCTTTAATCCGGAGTTCCCGGCTTGAACGGTTCGCAACCAACTTCCCCTCTACATCAACCCTGTTGCTGAAATTCCCTGACGCTGGCCATATCCGGCATTTCATAAATTATATCATTCTACACCCCTGGCTGGACACCAATAAAATCCTGTCTCATTGGAACAATATTTTATCCCGCATCAACTAATAAATTCATGAAAACCATGCCCCCCATTTTTTCTTTCCTCATCATTGCCGCCGTGTGCTGGAGCCGGTCATTTGCCGGAGAAGTTCAATCTCCTCCGTCTCTGGAGGGGGCATCGCTGGAAATTTCCGCAAGAAAGGAAGAATATAAGAATTTGCATCATGATGTTTTTCTGAATTTAAAGGACGGCATTTCCTGGGAGGGGAGTGAAGATAGAATCGTTACATACGAACCCAAGGGGAAAAACGCTCATATCATTGTCGTTCATTGTGATAAGCGGAAAGAGGATTATTCTTCCGGGGAAATATACGAAAAGAATCCATCCCTGTTCAGACGCTATTATTTATCAGGGGAGAAATCCTATGAAAAGGCAAAGGGAGAAAACCCGAAGCCGGCCACCATCACGTTCACAGACAAGGGAGGCTATTGCTATTACAAAGGGATTCTTCAAGGCTATCTTACTTGCGCTCAAAAACAGGAAGCGGAAGACCTCACCGGAATTCCGGTAACTATTTTGTTGGATGAAGAAAAAACTCCTGACCCGGAACTGGAAATATTGCTCGACCAGATTGACGGAGGAGAACTCACGGGGCGCCAGAGCAATTACGTACGTCAGGAGCTGTCCGCGTATTGGGAAAAACGACTTCATAAAGCACATTCGGCCCTCATGAAGCATTACTCCCATGTTCCGGCCATCGCGGAAAAATTGAAGGCGGCGCAGAAGGGATGGGAAAGTTATCAGGACTCCCTGGCAGAGGCATATGCCGCATGCCTGATGCAGGAAGATGAAAAAGAACAAAAGAGCCAATGGTTTCAGTTTAACATGCTCCGCCTGGAGTGCGATAATACCGAGTGGCATTGCCGCATCCTGGAAGAACTGCTGGACACGATCAAACAGAACGGTCTTTAACCGGACGAAAACTACCAACCATCACCATATTAAATACATATGAATATCGCAAAGACATTCCGCACTTTTTCCCGGACAGGCGGAGCCATTAATATTATTCGAGCTGCCGCATTCATTCTTCTTACCGTCCCGGCTTCAGCGCAAATACCGCCGGAGGCAAAGATGCTGGAACTGACTTTTCAGGAACAGGAAAGGAAAATCAACGACGCGGCTTTTGCCAAGTACAAGCCGGAGCTGGTCAGGCTCATGAATGAATGCGTTAAAAACGAGGATTTTGAACAGGCCAAGCATATCAGGGATATTCTCGAACGGAAGTCCCTGCCCGGCATTCAGGAAGAGGAAAAAGAGGATTACTCGCATTTCATCGGGCAATGGGAAGAAACGGCGGGAGGATACGTTTATTTAAGCCGCTTTGATGGGAAGCAGGCGCAACAGAAGTCCGGCAATACCGGATGGCTGGGCAAAGGCGGAGTGGACAAGGATTTTTCATCCCCTGACATCATCAGGCTCAATGAAACCCGGACGGTATGGTTCTACTGGATCAAAACGGACCGCGACGACCATATTTTCCAGGTTAACCACGCTACCAAACTGGTTTCCCTGTTAAAGCGGAAGGGAGCGCGCGAAAAAGAAGCGAATCGCTCCTCCTATTCCTCATCTTTCCCTAAATTCGACCTTCTTTCTGAGAAAATCCATGCCGATATGGCAACCGGCAAAGGAAAACTGGCCCGGCAATACGCTCAAGCCCTGCAAAAAAAGAGCAGGGAATGGGGTGTTTCCGGTCATTTGGAAGCGGCCATCTGGGCGCGCAAACGGGCCGAGGGATTGCAAAAGGGGAATCATAAGGAGAAACAGCAACTCCTGGACATCACCGGAACATGGGGCTTCCCTTCAGGCACCGTTCAAATTAAGGATCCGAAAGAATTCCGAATGGAGGGGGAAAGCATGACGTTCGAGTATCTGAGATCCTTAAATGACAGTGTCCACCTGTTCCATATCCAGGAAACCAAGCAGAAGAAAATGGTAACCCGGATTAACAACCTGCTTCTCATTATCCCTTATGACTGCCGCGGACCATTCCAGGAAGGGGTTATGAAACCCTGAGCTTTTCCGTAAAAGAGCCTCTCTTTTACGGGAAACTCATTTCAGAAAACCGCAACCCATGCCTTTCCCGAATCAGGGTTACCCAAGCCCACCCCCGTCTGTCGATGATTTTAAGGCCATCAGCCTGGGCAGGGCCGTGTATTCACGGCCTTTTTTCATCAGGCCGCCGGCGCTCACCAGATTCTGGAGTTTTTCGTAAATCCTCAGCCTCAGGATTTCCTCTCCGCCCAGGGACATGTGCTTTGCCTTCATCACGACAACGGTACGCTGAAAAATGTCATTGAATTCCAGCATGCCCGCTTCATGAAGAATGAGAATAAGCTCATCAGTCACCAAATCCGGTGTTTTGCGCGAGGAACGTGATCTCCTATCCTCCAGCATGATGATAGGATATTATCATGACACACTTCCAGCCGTCAAGTTGATAAAATTTGCGTCATTTTCCACCGGCATACGGCTCAAAAAGCACCAAAGGCGAAGGGTCCGACAGCGAATGAGGCCTGTTCCGGAAACCGGAAATGAGTTGCCGCCCCTTCTCTCCGGAGGACTTACTTATCCGGAAGGAGAAAAGATTCTCTGCAAGAAAAGGGAACGGGGAACACGTATTACCTGCAGCCCGGGCAGCAATATGGAGCTTTTTACAGAGATGAAAGGAAATAAACGGTTCATTTTCAGGTTATGTGCAGCAGCCGCGCTTTTTCTGAGCCTTTTTCCTCTGCAGGCCGGAGAATGCACGCTGATGAGCTATAACGTAAAGAACGGCACCGGCATGGACGGCAGGAGGGATTATGACCGCACGGCCCGGGTAATCGCGGAGGAAAAACCGGATGTCGTGGCCCTTCAGGAGCTGGACCAGGGGACAATCAGGAGCGGCGGCAGGGATACCCTGCAGGAATTGGCCGCAAGGACAACGTTGACGGGTACCTATGCCAAGGCCATTGATTATTCAGGCGGTTCCTATGGAGTAGGCATTTTATCCAGGGAAAAGCCTTTGAGCGTCAAACGGATTCCTTTGCCCGGCAGGGAGGAGGCCCGTGTACTGTTGATGGCCGAGTTCAGGGATTACTGGTTTTGCGTCACGCATTTGTCCCTGACCAAGGAAGACAGCAGCGCTTCCATTGATATGATTGCCGCCCTGGCCGCAAAATGCAGCAAGCCCTTTTTTATTGCAGGGGATTTCAATTTAACGCCGGATTCGGAGCCGATAACCCGGATGAAAAAATATTTCATCCTGCTGAGCGATCCGGCCCAAAAAACGTTTCCCGCCGGGCATCCGAAGGAATGCATTGATTACATCTGGATGTACAGGGGAAAAAAGACGGAGGCGTGCCATGTGAAGGAACGCAGGGTAATTGAAGCTCCCGCCGCCTCCGACCACCGCCCGGTCAAGGTGACGGTCAGCTATTGACATGATGCTTCCGGCCCGTCAACGAGTAGCCCGCGGGGCATTGACGCCGCCCACCAGCAGCACGATTTCCCCCCTGGGGGGGCGTTCCGCAAATTCCGCCGCCAGCCGGGAGGCCGAACCGCGATGGTAAGTTTCAAAGGTTTTTGTCAGTTCCCTGGCTACGCAGACGGGAATATCCGGATCCAACGCCGCCAGAGCCTGCACGGTTTTGACGATGCGATGGGGGGATTCATAAAAAATACTGGTATGGGAAGCTTCCACTGCCGTTTGGAGCACAGCGTTTTTTTTCCCGGATTTGACGGGCAGAAAGCCGCCGAAGAAGAATGCGTCCGTAGGCAGTCCGGACCCCACCAATGCCGTCACCACGGCGGATGGCCCGGGAAGGACGGTGAAACTTACTCCCTTTTCCTTGAGGGTCTGAATGAGACGATAGCCCGGATCGCTCACGCCAGGCATGCCCGCATCACTGATCACGGCAAAGCTTTCTCCGCCGGCCGCGCGCGCCGCAATTTCCCCGGCACGCGACTGCTCATTGTGGTCATGCATGCTTACCAGCGGTTTGCGGATTTCATAATGGGAAAGCAGAAGACCGGAATGGCGGGTGTCCTCACACGCAATGACATCCACCTTGCGCAGCACGTCCAGCGCCCGCAGGGTGATGTCCGCCCGGTTGCCGATCGGCACCGGAACAAAATAAACGCTGTATTCCACTTTCTCCATAAGCACAGATTTTCCTGAACCGGGCGGAATTAGCCATTGGTAAGGGTTTCCGCAATGGAAGTAGCCACCAGACGGGCCGCATAGGAAAGGGCATTCGTGCGGGCCGACTGAATGTTGCCCTGGTCAAAGAATTGACCTACTTCCTCCGCAGAGCCGGCATACAGGATTTCCTGCGTCCTGGCGTCCACCACACGGTATTTGACAGACAGGCGCAACCCAAGTTCCGTACTCTTGTAGGTGTCTTCCCGGCTGGATCGCAACTGGTCGAAGGTGATGGAGTACACTTCCCCCTCCACCCGGATATCCGCATCCGCGCCGGAGCTTAACCGGTAGGTGCCGTCCCGCTGCAACTCATCCGCCAAGGCGCCGGTCACCAGCGTGGCGGCACGGGGCTCCAAAGAGTTGTTGGCAAAAAGGCATACCTTAACGGTCTGGGCCAGTTCCAGCTTGGGCGGCTTGGTGCCGCCAAGCTGGTAGCCGCAAGAACCGGCCAGGAGGCAAAAAACGGGCAGGAAGAGTTTGAAAACGTTCCGGATACGGTTCATGAGGACGGAGAGTTCCTGTTATCTGCTGGTCACGCGCAGTTCTTTCAGGCGGGCCTTCGCCCTGGCGGCGGCGGCGGGATTGATGCTGCCTTTGGAGGCTACTTCCTGATAGCAGAAGACAGCGGCATCCGCATCTTTCATCTTGGTCAGGTAGTATTCCGCCACTTCCAGCTGCTGGGCCACCAGCTCACGCTTCATGGCCGCCAAATCGGCACGGGCGGCTCCCGCACGGGCGCTGTTGGGATAACGCTGAAGGTAGTCTTCATACGCTTCCTGAGCGCGGGCCACATTGACGTGGTTGCGGTCTCCGTCCGCAGCAGCCTGGCGATACAGGGTGGCTATCTGGAGCTGGGCCGTGGGGGCCAGCGGAGAGTTGGGGTAATTGTCCACCAGGTTCTGGTATGCCTCTATGGCCTCCTTCATCCGGCCGCGCGCGGCCAGGTAATTGCCCAGCACGTTCATGGCCTGCGGGGCGGTAGGGGCATACGGGGCGTTGTCGCGCACATGCTTCAGCCATTCCGTGACGTTCGTGGGATCCATTCTGACGTCAAACATCCACAGCACGCGGTTGGTCAGCGCGCCGCTCGCAGCGCCGAAGGCCATTTCCTTCTGCCGGGACATGGCCTGCCTGTACAGGGGGCTGTCCGGGTGGCGGTCAATGAGTTTCTGGTACTGGTCAAACGCTTCCGCAGGTTCCTTGCGGGCCTCATAGAGTTCCGCCATTCTGAACCGGGCCTGGGGAGCTTCCCTGGAAAGGGGGTGTTTTTCCACCACGCGCCTGTATTTCTTGATGGCCCCGGAGAGATCATTCTTCGCTTCCTTTGCCCTGGCTTCCTGCATCAGGGCAATCGCCTGCTGATCCACCATGCGGACGGTTCCGGGGGGAGGAGGCGCTTCCGAAGAGCATTGGCACAGGGCCAGCGCCCCGGAAACGGCAGCCATCATGAGAAACAGTTTTTTCACATTCATGATTTTACAGCAGAAAAAGAGGGCGCGTCAATCCGGTGAACGCAGATTGACGCGCAAAAGGAGTTAATGGCCTTTGCCGTACACGGCTTCGGCATCAAAAACGACGCCTCCGTCCGCTTCACGCAGCGTGACGGCCCCCCCCTGGGGCTGGGCTTTCAGTTCATCGCCGAACGGAACGGAACGGTAAAAGCAGGAGTGGTGCCCGGTGTGGCAGGCTCCGGCGCCGCACTGGTCCACCAGCACAATCAGGGCATCCTGGTCACAGTCAACCAGGATTTGCTTTACTTTTTGCACGTGGCCGCTGGTAGCGCCCTTATGCCAGATTTCCTGACGGCTGCGGGAATAGTAGACGGCTTCCCCCAGTTCCATGGTCATGCGCAGGGATTCCGCATTCATATAGGCCAGCATCAGCGGTTCATGGGTAATATGGTCCATGGCGAGGGCCGGAATCAGGCCGTTCTGGTCAAATTTGGGGGCGAATTCCACGCCTTTTTCCACATTCACCTTGCCGCGGTCGGCAAAGACAATCCGGGATGAGATGTCATTTTGTTCCATAACCGGCCCCCTTAGTACATGAAATATCCGACATATACCAATCTTTTCTGTTGCCCTGACGCAACGAAATGTTTTCATAGGAGCATATGGCATTTACGGCATCCCAAGCGTTCGACCTGCTGCGCACCGCCTTCTCCCGCAACCGGCTTCCCCATGCCCTGCTCATCGTGGGAGACGAGCACCAGGGAGCCTCCCGCCTGATCCTGCAACTGCTGGAGCTGATAAACGGCATCCGGGCAGACCATCTGGACAGTGTAAGGGACGAGTATTGCCGGCTGGTGCGCCCCAAGTCCAAGTCGCGCCGCATCCTGCGGGATGATATCCGCGCCGTGGAACCCTTTTTGCAACAGCGCGCGGCAGAGGGGAAATGGAAGATAGCCGTGTTCATGGATGCGGAGCGGATGAATGACGAGGCCGCCAACGCTTTCCTGAAAACCCTGGAGGAACCGCCCGGCCAGTGTCTGCTCATTTTGTCCACCTCCCAGCCGGATCAGCTTCTCCAGACGATTATTTCCCGCTGCGTGCGCGTCAATCTGCTGCAATCCGGAGAATTCAGGCTCACTCCTATTCAGGAGGCCCTGCTCCCGCACTGGCTGGAGACCTGCCGCAATCTGAATAATGATCTGGCCGCTCTGGCCTTCCGCAGCAGGTTCATGGACGTCATGGCGGAGGCCAAGGCCGCCATCACCAAAAACCTGAATCAGGCTCTGAAAGATGAAGCCAGGGAAGCAGCCCAGGGTACGGACGCCTCCGACTGGGAGGCCCGCAATAAGGACGCGAACGCCGCCCAGATAGAAACGGAATATCTGGAACAGCGCAATCAGGCCCTGGAACTGCTCATCAGCTGGTTCGGCCAGGCAGCCCTGATTGCCTCCGGAGCCCCGGAAGTCGCTCCGATTCATCCGGAGGTGCGCACGCTGGCCGCCCAGATGCCCGTGAACGAATTGCTGAAGCGCATGGAGGCCCTCAACAGGCTCCGTGATGATTTGAATTTCAATATTCACGAAGCCCTGGCCCTGGATGTCCACCTGCTGGCGGCCGTCGGGTCCTACTGACGAACAACCCCGCCTGTTACCGTCGGGCCGCGCACGGCATTGGAAAAGGCGCAGAAGGTCTCTATTTTTCCCTTTCCTTCCGGAGCAGGGGCGCCATGATTTCCTCATAGGCGCGGAATTTCTGCTCATACGTCAGCCGCGCCGCCGCCGGACTGGTGGAAGGCATTTGAATGACGGAAAGCGTTTCCCGAAGGAACAGTTCGGGAAAATACCGTTTAAGGTATTTATGGGAAGCGGTGCCGTTGCAGCAGACCACGCCGATGCCCGGGAAGCGATCCAGCAGGGCCGCAATGTCATTGGGCCGTTCCTGGGAGATGTGCTGGTCCAGGCTGCCGGGCCTGACGCCGGAGGCCACCACGTCCCACAGCCCCACCCCGCCCCGGTTGAGCAGGGACAGGCGTTCCCCATATGGCAGGGAGGGATCGAACCCCAGAAGGGACCCCATGATTTTCCAGAACGCGTTGCGGGGATGGGCGTAATACTGGGCCTGACGCAGGGATTCGTCTCCCGGCAGGGAACCGAGCACCAGCACGGAACAGTCCGGGGTGACGGAAGGAGGGAAGGAACATTTTTTCACGGCGGGAAACGGTCAGGGGTTCTGCATGCCGGAATGCCTGCGCACTTCCTTCATGCCCACTTCCTGCCGAAGCAGGGAGGACAGCCACGGGTGGCTTCCCACGGAGGGGGCCAGGTTGAACCGTTCCGGCCTGGTGATGCGCGTGAAAATGACGCGCCTGATCCGCGATTTGGGCACCGTCCTGGCTCCGTAACCGTCCGGAATGTTGGAGGACCAGAACGTTACCTGGTCCCCTCCATCCTTCACCAGGACGGTCAGATGGCCGGATTCCCGGCGCCCGATGCGGTCCGTCCAGAAAATTTTCATGAAATCGCCGGGGCGGGCCTTCCTCCAGTCCTCAAAGTTGATGCCGGCTCCCAGCCTGTGCACCAGGACGGCCAGGCCGGGGCCATTGGCGTTCGCCCATCCCCACGGCCCTACCCCGTCATGCTGGCCGAAGCGGGGGATGAGGGCCAGCCACGCGCGTTCGGAAATAACGGGCCGCGGCTGTGCAGAGTCCCATATCTGCAGGGATTTCAAAAGGAGCAGGTAGCAGGCGGAGGAACAGAAGGAGGGCGTGGCGTTACGGAGAAGAAAAACGGGGCGTCGCGTGCGGGGATCCCAGCGGCAGGCTTTCTCCGCAAGGGCCTGCATGGCTTCCCTGCTGGTTTCGTAGCCGCCGCCGTTCCGGAACTGGGAAAGTCCGGTCCGCAGGGCCTGGTACCAGGAAGCCGCCCCCGAAGACACAACGCTCCCCCGCCCCGTGGAAGAAAGATCCGCAGCCAATGCTGCGGAGCACAGCAATCCAAGACAGCAAATCAATGTCAGGGCGTTCCTCATCCTTGCTCCGCAGGGTATACGGACAGCGGAAAATATCAAGGGCGGATTGCGTGCGGCACTGTACGAAAAGGAAAGAAGACCATAGCCTTTTCCCCGGAATTCCTGTTGTTTTGTCTGGACTTATCGCCCGGCGTCCCGTACTGTGCGTCAGGTCACGCGCCGGGTATGCGGAGCGGAGAGGCAACGCACCTTGGGCGGACCTTGTTTCCGGCATTTATTTTTAACCACCACGGACCACATAGAGGCATCATACCATGGCAAAACGCGAAGATATCCGCAAAATCCTCATTATCGGCTCAGGCCCCATCATCATCGGCCAGGCCTGCGAGTTCGACTACTCCGGCACCCAGGCCTGCAAGGCCCTCCGCGCCGAAGGTTACGACGTCGTTCTGGTGAATTCCAACCCCGCCACCATCATGACGGACCCCGGCATGGCGGACCACACCTACATTGAGCCTCTGACCGTGGACCGCATCACGGCCGTGATTGAGAAGGAACGCCCGGATGCCCTGCTGCCCAACCTGGGCGGCCAGACGGCCCTGAACCTGGCTTCCAAGCTGCATGAGGAAGGCATCCTGAAACAGTACGGAGTGGAAGTCATCGGCGTGGATCTGGAAGCCATCGCCCGCGGCGAAGACCGCATCATTTTCAAGGAAACCATGGACAGGATCGGCGTGCCGGTCGCCAAGTCCGAACCCGTCTACTCCGTGGAGGAAGCTGAAAAGGTGGCCGCTGAACTGGGCTACCCGGTCGTGCTGCGCCCCGCCTACACCATGGGCGGCACGGGCGGCGGCATCGTTTACAACGTGGAGGAACTGCGCCAGGTAGTCCCCCGCGGCCTGGCCGCCTCCCTCATCAACCAGGTGCTGGTGGAAGAATGCGTGCTGGGATGGGAGGAACTGGAACTGGAAGTCGTCCGCGACGCCAAGGGACAAAAGATTACTGTTTGCTTTATTGAGAACGTGGATCCCATGGGCGTGCACACCGGAGACAGCTTCTGCGTGGCTCCCATGCTGACCGTTCCGCAGGAAGTGCAGGATAAACTTCAGGATTATTCCTACCGCATTCTGGACGCCATCGGCGTTACGGGAGGCACAAACGTGCAGTTCGCCCACAACCGGGAGGACAACCGCATCATCGTTATTGAAATCAACCCCCGTACATCCCGTTCCTCCGCCCTGGCTTCCAAGGCCACCGGCTTCCCTATCGCCTCCGTCTCCACCAAGCTGGCCTCCGGCGTCACGATGGACGAACTTCCCTACTGGCGCAAAGGCTCCCTGGAAAAATACGAACCTTACGGCGACTATGTGGTCGTGAAGTTCGCACGCTGGGCCTTTGAAAAATTCCCCAAGGCAGCCGACAAGCTGGGCACCCAGATGAAAGCCGTGGGAGAAGTAATGAGCATCGGACAGAATTTCAAGGAAGCTTTCCAGAAGGCCGTGCGCTCTCTGGAAATCGGACGCGCCGGCCTGGGCCGCGTGAAAAAGCTGGAAGCCCTCTCCACCCCGGAATTGCGTGAAAAAATCACGTACGGCAACAGCGAACGCTTCTTCCAGATTTACGAACTCCTGCGCCGCGGCGTAGCCGTGGAGGAAATCGTGAAGCTGACCCGCATCACTCCGTATTTCATCGAACAGATGAAGGAACTGGCGGACTTTGACTTTTCCCTGGATGGGCAGAACTGGGATTCCCTTTCCGCGGAAACCCTGCGCCAGGCCAAGGAAATGGGCTTTTCCGACAAATACCTGGCCCAGATTTTCGGGGTGCCGGAAAAGGCCGTCCGCGCCCGCCGGCAGAAAGACGGCATCACGGCCACCTTCCGAATCGTGCCCGTCAGCGGCGTGGAACACGCGGAATACTACTACTCCACTTACAGCGGCGCGGCGGACGAAGTTCCCGTGAACGACAAGAAGAAAATCATGATTCTGGGCGGCGGCCCCAACCGCATCGGCCAGGGCATCGAATTCGACTATACCTGCGTGCATGCCGCCTTCACCCTGCGCGACCACGGGTATGAATCCATCATGGTGAACTGCAACCCGGAAACGGTTTCTACGGACTTTGACACGGCCAACAAGCTGTACTTTGAACCCGTGACCGTGGAAGACGTGCTGGCTATTTACGAGAAAGAAAAGCCGGAAGGCGTCATCGTCCAGTTCGGAGGTCAGACCCCGCTTAACATCGCCCAGGCCCTCAAAGACGCCGGCGTAAAAATCATGGGAACCCAACCGGAAGGCATCCGTCTGGCGGAAGACCGCGAATATTTCCGTGAACGCATGATCGCCCTGAATATCCGCCAGCCGGAAAGCGGCACGGCCCGTTCCCTGGAGGAGGCCGTGGAACTGGGGCGCCGCATCGGCTACCCGGTCATGGTGCGCCCCTCCTTTGTGCTGGGCGGCCGCGGCATGGAAGTCATTTACGATGAAGAAAATCTGAAGCGCTACGGCGTGGAGGCCATCCAGGTCAGCCCGGAATATCCCATGCTGATCGATCGTTTTCTGGACAACGCCATTGAGGCGGAAGTGGATGCTCTGGCCGACGGCACGGATACTTTTGTAGCCACGGTCATGGAACACATTGAGCTGGCCGGCATCCATTCCGGCGACTCCGCCTGCGCCATCCCCCCCGTGACAATCGCTCCCAAGCACATCCGTACCATTGAGGAACATGCCGCCAAAATTGCCCAGGACTTCCAGGTAAAGGGCATTCTGAACGTGCAGTTCGCCATCTGCAACGATGAGGTTTACATCATTGAGGCCAATCCCCGTGCCTCCCGCACGGTGCCGATCGTCTCCAAGGTAACGGGCATCTCCCTGGCGCGCTACGCCACGGAAATCATGCTGGGCAAGAAACTCAAGGAGCTGGGTCTGAAGTCGCGCGTCTGCCGTTTCATCGGCGTGAAGGAAGCTGTCTTCCCCTTCAACATGTTCCCGGAAGTGGACCCCGTACTGGGGCCGGAAATGCGCGCCACGGGTGAAGTCATGGGCATTGCGGACAACTTCGGCATGGCCTACTACAAGGCCCAGGAAGCTGCGGGCTGCATTCTGCCTACCTCCGGCAAGGTGCTCGTCACGGTTTCCGACCGGGATAAGAAGTTCATCGAACCCATCGCCCGGGACCTGATTTCCCTGGGCTTTACGATTGTCTCCACCGGCGGCACCGCAGAATACCTGCGCGGCCAGGGCGTGGAAACGGAAGTAGTCAACAAGCTGCATGAAGGCCGCCCGAACCTGGGCGACATGATCACTAACAAGCAGATCGACCTGATTATCAACACTCCGGTGGACCGCACCAGTATGATTGACGACTCCTTCATCCGCATGCAGTCCATCCAGAAGAAAATTCCGTACATGACTACCATCGCAGCCGCCAGAGCCACGGTGGAGGGCATCCGCTCCGCCCAGCACGTGAAGGTATCACCCCGTTCCCTCCAGGAATACCATTCCTGAACGGGAAATACTCCGGCTATTTCAATAAAACCCCGCATGCCTGAAACGCATGCGGGGTTTTATTCATCGTCCGGCAGACGGAGGATGTGAATCTCAAAAATCGCCCGTCCGCAGATTACCTCCTTGCCGCACTAATGCAGATCAAGCCCTTGCTATCTCCGCGCAAATCAATGTGGCATTATCCTGGTTGGGCGCGCCGTCGCGGTTAATGCCGTCCAGAACGGAACGCACCAGTTCCTCCGCGGAAAGCATGGACAAATACCGCATCCCTGCCGGCCCCAGGGAATCCAGATAAGGCCCCACTCCGTCACTGGCGACCAAAACACGGTCCCCCGGAAATAAGGGAAAGCATTCCTCCCGCAAATCCACCAAAGGAACTTCCTTCCCCATCAGGGCAGAAGTCAGGGAATGGCGGGCAGGATGGCTCAAAGCCTCCTCCCGGCTGATGATCCCTTCATCCGCCATGCGCTCCAATTCCGCGGAATACTGGTGCAGCTCATTAAGCAGAAACATTTTCTCTTCCCGGATAAGCAGCAGAAGGGAGTCCCCCACGCTGACCCACCTCAGCCCATCCGCCCCTATCCAGGCTGCTACCAGCGTCGTCCCCATCTCGTCATCCTCCCCTCTTTTCTTCCGGGCGGACCATACCTGTTCATTTGCGGCAGTCACTGCAGCTTTCATTCTCTCTCCGGGCAAACCGGATTTCCGCTCAAAAGCCCGCGAACAGCCTTCCACCGCCGCGCGGCTGGCCAACTCTCCGCCGGTATACCCACCCATGCCGTCCGCCAGCACCAGTACCAATGCGTCCTCTCCAGCCAGAATGGAGAAAGAATCCTGTTGGTTACTGCGGGCGCCCAGAATCTGGTCCCCATGCAATCCGGAAACCAGAAAAGGCTCTTGGGAAAAAGTCTGATGCATCATGGCAGTAAATAATCGTAACATGGATGGCCTGCCTTAATAAAGCAAGAATAGCGAGAGAAAATAGCCATGCCTGAAGCCGCGGAATGATTATTTCCAGAGGAATGGAAACGTCAGCCTGCATGGCTGGAAAAACGCGAAGGGAACGCCCCGGCAGAAAGAACCCATGCAAAACCGGAATGATAAGCGGAAAACAGCCATTGAATGCCCCAACCTGCAAGCGCTCCCAGCGCTCTCCGGAGTGTTGCGCCAGGGAACACTTTCCGCCCAGGAAGAAGAAAGGAAAGTTTTTACTGGTGGCAGGAAAAATAATTCTCTACTATATTTCCTGATTTTTTACTCCATGAGCCTTCATTCCGCCCCCTCCATCGTTTGGGAACTTTCCGGAGAGCCCTGTGAAACGCGGGATCAAGCCCTGTCCGGCATTAAAAATAACACGGAAGCTTTCATTATCTGCAGCCGTGGTGACGAATTCCTCCAGGCCACCTGCAATAGTCCGGAAAATTACCATTGCGAAATTTCGTTTGCCGGCGGAAAGGGCAGGGAGCTTTACATGACGCCCAAAGACCTGGACTACTCTCGGCTCCATGACCTTTTTTCACGCTATGCGGCAGGGGAGGATCTTTCCCATCTCAAAAAGGAGTGGACTCTTGATGCCCACAAACCCGGCTATATTACCGCCATCGTTGTCGTTCTGGCAATCATTGCCGTCCTTGCCGTCATCATCTTCAGTTCCTGAACCGAAAAGAGGCCTTTCCTTTTCCGGAGGCCATGCATGAACGCCGCATCCTCAGCACTTCCCCAGATACATCACAGTTTCATTCGGAACCGTAACGCGCCCCTCCGTTTCAAACCGGTCAAACAGCTTTTCCAGGGCGTCCAGCCAGGAGAACCGCTCTTCTCCGCCCTCCGTCAAGGCATAGGAGGTGGACATCATGCGGCGGAGATACTGCTCCCGCGTGTAGGACAAATCATTTGGAAAGCGGAATATCTGGAAACGGTGGTTGAAAAACGCTCCAATGCTGTCCGTCAACTTCGCCAGCCCTCCGCTGAATCCATAAAAACACGGACAGTAAAGACGGTGGATATTTCCTTCCTCCCGGGCAATGGGACTGTCTTCCACCCTGGAGTTCCAAATCAGGGCAACCTTGCCTCCTCCGGACAGAATACGGCGGCATTCCCTCTTGAACGCGGCGGCGTCAAACCAGTGGAATGACTGCGCCGCCGTCACCAGATCCACCGAAGCTCCGGGAAGCCCGGTCCGCTCCGCCGTTCCCGCCACGGAATGAAAACGGGGAAAAGCGGACAGCCGTTTCTCCGCTTCCTTCCGCATGTCATCATTGGGCTCCACGCCATACACGGTCCAGCCGCGCTCCAGCATGGCGCGGGAAAGAATGCCCGTTCCGGAGCCCATATCCGCCAGACGGGGATTCTCCCGGCGGCTCTCCCGCGTCAGAAGCCCAACAACGGAGGCGGGATAATCGGGTCTGCCCTGGGCATAAGCCCGGGCTTTTCCAGTAAATCGGTCAGTATTATTCATTAGTTTTCAGGGTATGGTTTACTCCTTTTCTCCCGCTGTTCCAGCCTCAATGCCGTACCCGGCTCAAGAAAAGCCGCCATGCTGCGGGAGCCCGGGAAAAAACGGATTTGCCCGGTGACCGTCATGCAGAAAGGCATGCGGGAAAGATTGCGTTCCTTGCCCATTCCCCGGCAACATGGACGGAGCAGTCCCTACAGATGGCTTTACAAGTCCTTCATGAACTTTTAGTATCCGGCTCAGGCCCGCCTTTCCCGGATTGCGTCCTGACTACGGGAAAAACGAACATCTGCGGGTTCCATTTTTCAGACTGCGCCGCCCATGTTCGGATATTACAGACTTGCCTCCGCCGTCCCCCAGCTCCGCGTGGCTGAAGTGGACTACAATGTCGACCAACTTACGGAGGGATTCCGGAAAGCCGCAGAACAGCAGGCGGCGGCCGTCGTTTTCCCGGAACTGTGCATTACGGGCTATTCCTGCGGAGACCTTTTCTTCCAGCCGAACTTGAGGAAAGCAGCCCTGAACGGCCTGCTCCGCTTTACAGAAGCCACGGAAGGCTCCGGCACGATTGCCGTGGTGGGCCTGCCCTTCCTTCATGAAGACGCTCTGTATAATACGGCGGCGGTAGTGCAGTCCGGCCGCATTCTGGCTCTGGTGCCAAAAACCGTGCTCCCCAACTACCGGGAATTCTACGAAAAGCGGCAATTCACCTCCGGCAGGGAATTGGGTACAGGAGTGAAGGAAGTCACAATCAATGGGGTGCATATCCCGTTCGGGGAGGAAATCGTTTTTCATAAAGAATCGTCTCCCTTCAGTTTTGGCGTGGAAATATGCGAAGACCTGTGGAGCGTCATTCCTCCCAGTTCCAAACTGGCTCTTCTGGGTGCCAGAGCCATTCTCAACCCTTCCGCTGGAACGGAACTCACCGGTAAGGCCGCATACAGGAGGGAACTGGTCAGACAGCAGAGCGGCAGATGCCTCTGCGCCTATGTCCTTTCCTCCGCAGGTGTGCATGAATCCACCACAGACACCGTATTCGGCGGCCATTCCCTCATTGCGGACAACGGCAGGCCAGCAGCGGAGGGGGAACGGTTCTGCAGGGAAAGCACCCTCATCTTTGCGGACGTGGATTTTGAACGGCTGGAGGCGGCGCGCCTCTCTGAAAGCTCCTTCAATGACAGCAAATTCTTTTTCCCTGCCGGGAATGCCCTGCATCTGGCCCTGCCGGAACAGGTTCCCGGAGCGCCCGGCCTGGAATACGCATTCAACCCGGCACGGCCCTTTCTGCCTTCTCCGTCCCGCCGCCGGGAACGGTGTGAGGAAATCATCTCCATCCAAACGGCAGGTCTGGCCAAAAGAATGGAACATACCCGCGCGCAACGGCTCGTCATCGGCATCTCCGGCGGGCTGGACTCCACGCTGGCTCTGCTCATCTGCTCCCGCGCCTGCCGTGCGCTAAAGCGCCCTGCCTCGGACATTCTGGCCGTGACAATGCCCGGTTTCGGCACCACGGACAGAACCCATGACAATGCCGTAACCATGTGCCGCCTTCTGGGCGTGGAACTTCGTGAAATCCCCATCTCGGAATGCTGCCTCCGGCACTTCGCCGACATCGGGCACGATCCTGCCGAACGAACCACCACTTATGAAAACGTCCAGGCCCGCGAACGCACGCAAATTCTGATGGATTTGGCCAATAAAACCGGGGGGCTGGTCGTGGGAACAGGGGACTTGTCGGAAATTGCCCTGGGATGGAGCACCTACAATGGGGACCACATGTCCATGTACGCGGTCAACTGCTCCATTCCGAAAACGCTGATACGCTGCCTCATTGAACACATCGCGGAAGAATCATCCCCGGAACTGGCAGCCACCCTCGCGGACATCAACAACACTCCCGTCAGCCCGGAACTCCTGCCGCCGTCGGACGACGGCACCATTGAGCAGAAAACGGAAGATGTGCTTGGGCCTTACGACCTGCACGACTTTTTCCTCTTCCACTTCATTAAATACGGTGCGGAACCGGATAAAATCCTGCACCTGGCGGAACATGCCTTCCGCGGCGAATTTCAGCCGGACTTCATCCGCCGCTGCCTCGGCATCTTCATCCGCCGTTTCTTCCGTCAGCAATTCAAGCGCAGCTGCATGCCGGACGGCCCCAAGGTGGGCACCATTTCCCTTTCCCCGCGCGGGGACTGGCGCATGCCTTCCGACGCCTGCGGGACCGTGTGGGAAAAAGCCATCCCCCACTACTGAGACCTCCTATCCGGAAAGTTGCGGAGACGGCTTTTCCCGGAACCCGGCAAGGATGCCGAAGACCGCATCAATGCCCGGGGGCCAACTTCAGCCCGATAATGCCTATCAGCAGGAAGGATGCCGCCAGCATGCGCCAGATATTGGAAGAATCCCCGAACCACAGAATACCAACCAGAAACGTGCCCAACGCGCCAATGCCGGTCCATACCGCATAAGCGGTGCCGATGGGGATGTTCCGCTGGGCAAGCCACAAAAGAAAACCGCTCAGAACCATGCTGAAAACGGAGCAGGCGATACAGGCGGCGAATTTGCCGGGCCCAGTGCCGGGCGTTTGAGAAAGTTTGAAACCCAGAGGCCATCCGATCTCGCAGAGACCGGCCAACACCAGATAAATCCAGGACATATATTGAAACGGGGAATCACCTTCCGCTCACCGGCCTTCCCAAATGGGAAAAGCTCCAAGGGCAACGGATGCCTTGCAGAATACCCGCAAGCGTCCTGGAATCAAGAAGGCAACTCTTCCACACCCTGTCATACAGAACAACACGGGCATCCGGGTCGGAATCCCGCCTCTGTCCTATACAAGTTCCATCGTGGTACCTGTTACAGGCAATCTGACAAACGGAAAACCGCTACTTCATGAAGAAAGCTCTTCTAATGACAAAATAATATTGTTTGACGCTTCTGTTTACATGCTCCCCGCCATCTGCCTTTACCCCGGCATGCCGGCCCGGCATCCCCGTATTCAGGGATAATCACGGACCGGCATCAAAACCGGAACCGTTACGACAACGGCGCTTATCACAAACAAAAAAGGATCGGGAAAAGCTGTTTCCCAAAGTCCCTTCCTATTTAAGTTTCCTGCCGGGAGCCAGCCCTGTGTCTTCTCCGTCCGTCAGCCATTCAATGGTAATGGGAACAAACTTCAGCTTTTTAATATGCTCCTGGTTCTCCTCATAAAGCACCCCAACGATGCCGGGTTCCACCATGGCAAGGCTGGAATAGGCAAAACCGCCCTCGCCCAGCAATTTCTTCACCGGCCAGGTCTTGCCGTTGTCATAGCTCATGGCCACCTGTCCCTTAATGCGCCGGCCCGCACTGGGCCCGGAAAACAGAATGCGGCTTTTGCCGCCGTAGGCAGGCTGGTCGCTCAGGGAATACGTCATCAGGGAATTCTGGGTACTGTCGCAAAACAGCTCCGGAGCGTCCTCCACCTGTCCCCAGGTCTCCCCGCCATCCTGGGACCACGCAATACGGCGGCAATTGCCTGCGCCCCAATGGCGCGCAACCATCACCACGCCGCCGTTATCCGTTTCCGCAATGGACGTCTCGTTCACCATGCCCTTCATATTGGCAGTCGGCTGGCCCAGCTTCCAGCTCTTGCCGCCGTCATCGCTGTAAATGCAGGAAATCACCCATTTGCCGAACGGCCCTTCATTCATCGGAATCACCAGGCGGCCCTTGTGGGCGCCGCTCTTCAGCTGGGTTCCCGCATTCGGGCCGGACGCCATAATATCCACTCCTGAAGGACGCTTGGTCGTCTTCGTAATCTCCTGCGGCTTCGTCCAGGAAGAACCTCCATTCCTGCTCTGAATCATGAAATTGCGGATGCACTTTTCATCATCCCATCCGTCCGGGATATTGGGCTGCCGCTCCTTGACCCCGGCAGGGTAACGCTGGAATACGACAGTCACGGTCCTGGTTTTGGCGTCATAAACGGGGCACGGATTATTGAACGTGGCGCCATGGGCCTTGGCTATCGCCCGGGGACGGGACCAGGTCTTCCCGCCATTCTTGCTGACGCTCATGATAATATCGTTCTCCCCCTGGTCGGTATTTTTGTACCGTCCTTCGGCGAATGCCAGGAGCTGGCCCTTGCCGATACTGAGCAGGGCGGGAATACGGATGGACGCATAGGGATTACCTTCCCCGGCGCTGAATACGGTCACAGCCCTGTCCGTAGGGAAACCGGTTTTCTCTTCCTGCCCGAACGCCGGCAATGCCACGGCGCATACGGCACTCATCAAACACTTGAATACGGAATTCATCATCCTCTCCACCTTATTCCATTTTCCCCTGCCGCACAACAACCATGTCATGCATGTGCGCCAAGACCAGGGAAAAAGGAACACTAAAGAGGAACGCGATACCGCCGACGGGAAGCCCGGAAGGCTTCGGCCCAAAACTCAAGCCTGCAAGAAACGTGCCCATCCGAATACGGATCCCCGGAAAAGCGCCCGCCGGAACCGGGGAAAATATCCGGAAACGCGAAATCGGCTGAAAAAATCCCTGCCGCACCGCCAAAGCCATTCCACACATCAACCGCCCGGCCTCTCTCCGGACAAACCGCTTGCCTATTTATTCATCAAGAGAAAAATGGTGAAAGAAGAAGAAAACGGAACCTGTATCTTGTAACATCGCAGAATCACCTGCTTCCCGTACTGTCATGAACCGAATCCTTCCATTACTATCCCTTCCCCTGCTGTCGCTCGCAGCGGTATTTGCCGCCAACACGCCGGAACACATCGGCAACGACCTCAAACTGTTCAAAGACTCCTCCTGCACCTCCCTGAAGCCGGATGTGAAAGACACCTCCGCCTTCCAGTCTGACGCGATGAAAGAACTCGCGGCCAAAATCCTGGCTGGCCATTACAAGCCGGACTACCTGTATGCCGAATACCGGGCCCTCCCCTCACCGAGCCAGACGGGGAAAAATCTCAGAATCGGCGACGGATTCAGCAAATACGACAACATGACGGGCGTCTATCTGGAAAAGGGGCGGCATGTCGTCCTGGTCGGCAAGACGGAGGGGCAGGAAATCAGCCTCCTGCTGCCAAACCTGATGCGCAAGCCGGCCGAAGGAGTACAGCCCACAAAAGACCCCAACGGCTGGGGATTGCATAAAAAGCAGATTCCGCTCAAGGAAGGAATCAACATCATTGACGTGGAAACGCCCGCCAACGCCTATATCAGCTATTTCACCGAAGACGCCGGCAAGGCGCCGAAAATCCCCGTCCATTTCGTAACCGGCAAAGCCAACGGCTACTTTGACACCACCCGGGGCGACACCAACAAGGACTGGGTTCGCCTGCTTGACCAGGCCGTCTCTCCGATCATGGATGCCCGGGGAAAATACATCCAGGTTGCCTACCCCGTAGAATTCCTGAAAAAATTCACCAAAGACCGCGGAACCGAACTCATCAACGCCTACGACAAGCTCATCGGCATCCAATACCAGCTGATGGGCCTGGATAAATACGGCAAAATCCCGGAAAACCGCGTCCTGGCCCGTGTGAACTTCAACTACTACATGTTCCGCGACGGAGACGGAGTCGCCTACCTCGGAAACGACGGGACAATGCGCATGGTGACCGACCCTGAAAACGTTCTCAAGGGCGATGCCTGCTGGGGATTCTCCCACGAAGTAGGACACGTCATGCAAATGCGCCCGATGACCTGGGGCGGCATGACGGAAGTCAGCAACAACATCTTTTCCCTGCAGGTCGCAGCCAAAACAGGCAATGAAAGCCGCCTGAAGCGCCAGGGCAGCTACGACAAGGCGCGCAAGGAAATCATCGAAGGGGAAATCGCCTACCTGCAATCTAAGGACGTTTTCAACAAGCTGGTTCCCCTGTGGCAGCTCCATCTTTACTTTACCAAAAACGGACACCCCGACTTCTATCCTGACGTCATGGAGTACCTGCGCAACAACGCGGGAAACTACGGAGGGAACGACACCGTCAAATACCAGTTCGAATTCGTCAAGGCATGCTGTGACGTCACAAAAACCGACCTGACGGACTTCTTTGAGAAATGGGGATTCTTCAAACCCGGAAAATTCCACATCGGTGACTATGCCCAGTACGACTTTAACGTCACCCCCGAAATGGCGGTGGAAACGAAAAAGTGGATTGCCGGCAAAGGCTACCCGAAACCTGAAACCGACATCACCGAACTAAGCGAGTAACGTGATTCGGCAATCCCGACGATTCCTTTTAATCATCAAATATGCTGCAAACGGATAAGAAAACAGGGGATCAAGTTCAATTCTTTTGAAAGTATTTTTGATGATGGAAGATTATTAAGAAGTTAAACTCCCGCACCAAAGGGTGGAATCAGAAATGATTCCACCCTTTTTCATTTCTACATCCATCTCCCCTATCCCCAGCCATACTGGGTACGACAAATGGCATGCCCCCCTAGATTAAATGTATTCCCCCATTTGATAGCCTATCCAAGAATTGATATAATTGGCATACGTCTCCTATTTTGGTCAAACATCCAAACAGGAGGTAAAACAAGATGCTTTTTGATGAACCGTTTTTAGCTGGTTTGTCATCCGTATAGCGATGGGAGGATAGCGTGTTTCCCTGATGGTCACAAACGTGGATGGCGTTTCCCTCCAGTATGGCAACAACTTCAAAAGAAAATCTCTGCAGTTTTCCTTTTTGAGTGAAGCGAGTTTATCCTTCAGGGAATATTACACGGACAAGTGTTCCTTATTGGTATGCAGGTCCGGTCATGAATCCATCATGTCGTGAAACACGGGGTTCGTAAGCGATAAAACTCAGTGACCGTCAATTATTTTACCGTAATGAGCAGTTATTTCCCTGACTTGATAGGAGGAATATCCTGACAGAAAAAAGCTACATCCCTATTCAGTTTTTCCGCGATTTCGCAGATGGTATAAAATGTGATGTTGCGCTCTCCCCGTTCAATGCTGCCGTAGTAGCTTCTATCCAAATTGGCAACATGCGCAAATCCTTCCTGAGAGAATCCCTGGGCTTTTCTCTCGTTTCTGATCCTTTCTCCTAATTCCTTGAGTACATTTTGCTTGGACATCTATTCATTATCGCAGAAATGAGAAATTTATGTCCACGGCCTAAAATACCTCTTTACGGTTGCGAAAATATACGATATTCAAACGTTATCACCTACCAACCAAGAGGATGAATAACCAAAATTGATTATGAAGTTACATCTGCCTACAGTACTGCTGGCGACCGTGCTTGCCTGCATTTCGCAATCGGTCATCGCTACAGAAACAATCAACCTCAATACCCATAACTGGGATCAATATATCGGAGATTATGGGAATCCGGGATATCCTCGATTTGATAATGTTAACCTGAGCCTTAACGGTAACTGGTCAGTCAATTTTGATAAATTCTATAATCTTACTTGGGGCGCATCAGATAATGGTTCCTATACTTTGACAGGACAAGGGACCATGGATTTCAAGGACGAGGTGTTCACCATATCTGGTGGAAGCTCAAAAACCCTGGCTACAGGTAATGCCAAATATACGATTGGTTCCGGCATTGTTCTCAAAAATGCAACGCTGGAAGCGTGGGGAGGAGCACAAGTAACATTCAATGGTTCTCTCTCTACTGAAACCAATCGAGAAACTCCCTGTTCTTTCTCGGTTTATTCATTTGACGAACATCACTCTGTCCTCGACTTGAGAGGAGCTACAATCAAGGATAGTGATTTCGTTAAACTGGAATTTGACCAGGGAACCATTATCAGGGATCAATATACTATATCTGCAACACACGGTCTCGAAATTTGGTATTCTTCAAATTCTACATTTACAGGAAAATCCATTCTGCAAGGAAACCTGACGTTGGCAAACGATGGGAAAGTAACTGTTTGGGGAAATAATGATGCATTGTATCCCAATATGTCCATTACGGGTACTTTGTCCATTACCGGGAATACCAAAATAGAGTTTTTCAATGATAGTCCGGCAAATGGAGTTTACTTAAATCCTGAATCCGGGACTGTCGTATTTTACTGTAAAAATATTACGGGAGACACCGGGCTTTTGAGCGCCATTGAAAGCACATGGACATATGATGACGAAACAATATCCCGGAATATCTCCGACAAAAAATTCGTATCCATCACCCAAACGGATGGACGTTATGCTCTGACACTGGTTGACAACGGTTATAATCCCGGTCAACCGGAACAACCGGAAACCGTTATTACAGACGGCAAAGCTCCCGATACTCTTTCCAAGGATGTTGTCGTCTCTTTGAGTAATGGGGGAAGCGTTGATGCAACGGAAACCATCAGAGGACTCAACAATTCCTGCATTAGTGGAACGGGAGGGAATTTGGTTACTACGGATACACAAACATTCTCCATGAATGGTTCCGATACACTCGGATTCAGTATTGTAGGGACAAACGGAAATGCAGGCGCGGATATCCAAGTAGGCCAGACGGGAGGAAACATTACGGATGCCGCCATTGTTTTAACTGGCGACAAATATGAATCCAGACAGGTCAATGTTCAGAGCGGCCTTTTGGAAATTGGTCAAAACACCATTCTTGGAACAGATGATTCCATACTGACGATTGGATCTTCGAATGCTTCCGATGGTACAGTTACTGCATCCGTCAATAACAGGGGGACAATCAACAATGACGTTACCATCAATTCCGGTGCATCGCTGGACAACAGGAATAACATTAATGGAGATGTTCTTGTCAATGCATCATCCATTTTGAGCAACCATGGAACGGTGAAGGGGGATGTAACGGTATCTGAAAACGCTTCTGTTAATGGCAGCGGTACCTTTGGTTCAACCATTCTCCAATCCAATGCTCTTCTCTATGTCGGCAACAGTCCGGGATTCCAACGACATGGGGATTTGATGCTAAATGACGGCTCAAGGCTCGGTTTTTATCTGGACGGCATTACCGCTGCGACATTGGAGAATCACGGTTCAGGTACATATTCCAATCTTTCCGTGACCAACACATTGAATTTGAATGGAACAGTGAATGCCGAAGTAGAAGTAGGCTTAGGTATTTTAGCCGCAGGGATGGAAGCGTTTACTCTGGATCTTATCAAAACGGAAGGAACGGTTTCCGGTAATGGTGATTTTGTCCTTTCCCTGAATGATGAAAACCATCTCCTGAAGGAAGGCAGTCTTCTCTGGGATTCTACTACAGGCATACTCAGTTTCACAGGACAGGTGGACGAAGCCGTAGCGGCCGCTCTGGTCGGCAAGGACGGCTCCAATATCGCCAATTCCCTGTGGTCAAGTACCAGCGTCGTCAAAAGCTTCGGCCAAACGGTTGTTTCTCAATTCAAGGTCACCCAACCGGGAGATTCCAATGTATGGGTAAGCGGACTTGGAGATTTTGTCTCCATGGGTTCTACCTCTCATTCTGATGGTTTCCAGTATAACGGAGGCGGGTATGCGGCAGGGATTGACTACGCCTGGACGAAGAAATTCCGTACTGGCATTGCCTTCGGTCAAACATTCGGAACGTTCAAATCCGACGATAACCAGGCATCCATCAAGCAGGATAGCATCATGACCGGTCTTTATGCCAATTACCTTGAAATATTGTGCGACAAGCAGAGTTTGGGATTGAGCGGATACTTCGCCTATGGTTCGGTGGAAAACAGGGCCAACACTTTCGTTGGTAATTCTGCATATCTGCCCGGTCAGGCAAAATGGGATGACGACGTGTTCTCCTTTGGTCTTAAAGCAGACTGGAACATCAAAGTCACCGACAAGACAACGCTGACGCCGTTCATTGGGATTGATTACGTCCATGGAGCACAGGAAAACTTCACGGAAACATACGACAATGGAAGCCGCCAGTATAGGGACGGCAAGATGCAGGTATGGAGTGTTCCGGTAGGCATTACGGTCAAAAAGGAAGTATCGGTAGGAGGCGGACAGCTTCTTCTCCCAGAACTGACGCTCGCCTATGTCGGGGATGTCTCCAGAACGAATCCTTCGGTCAAATCCACTATCTATAGAATCGACAACAAGCACGAAGGAAGCAATCCGGGCAGAAGCGCTTTCACGATGAATGCCGGGACCAACTGGGTTATCAATCAAAACTGGAGCGTTGGAGCATTCTACACTCTGGAAGCCAGAAGCAGCCAGGTGAACCAATCCGCCTCACTTTCGGCAAGGTACAGCTTCTAATTAGACAAATAACAGTCACCCAAGGATGGAATCAGCAATGGTTCCATCTTTTTTCATTTTTACGCCCATATGCTATTCCTCGCCATACAGGGCACGGCAAATGGCATGGTACCCCCACCAAACCAAACACACTCCCCCAATTGGCAGCCTATCCTGTTTGGTCTCAACATATACAAGGAGACTTCCACACAAAGGGGGTATTTTCTCAAATGCTTCAAAATTGTTTTTCCGAAAAATGGAAAAATTTTTCTTCATTAGGAAATGTATCAATTGGGAAAAGAGGAAAGCCCATTTAGCCATTTGTAAGGCAAAATTAATTTTGACGGTAAATTTTCAGATTTACGTAGGTTAATACCTATCATACCTATGAAATCCTTACAAATGATCCTAGAGATATTCAGAATAAAATAACCTGCGTATAGATGATTCTCCATATACAGTAATCTGCATTTTCCAAGACATGTATTCTTCAAATGATCCTGTGCAATGGTGTAATGAAGAAATATAAAACAGGCTTAAAATTTACAAGTATATTGTAATGAACAAGTTATGAAAACATGGTCTCATACGATGTATATTAATAATAATTGGAGAGAAAATTTTCTCCTGTATACCTGCATTTAATCCTTTATAAGAATTCCCGAGGGCAATCCGTTTTGTACGAAGATATTTTCGAAAAATTATTGAAAGTATCTAATGTATTATCTATTAATAGCCTAATTTGGACTTGTCGCTTTAATACTATCAAAAATAAGATCACTTATTTCTTCAAAATTTCCTTTGTGACATTTTATTCTTAAATTGCTGGCTATAGATAGTGTATATATTATATCATGCCTTAATAGGTCGACTTTTAATGATATTATCCTAGCCTCTTTTTTTCTTAACATCTTATTTAAAAATTTATTAAGATCTCTTTCTCCCTGTACCGCTATACGAGCGGTAATGTTTTTTGTCAGTCGAATATCGCTTACATCAATGTATTTTATATTTATTTCATCAAAATGTATTTTTAGATTATTAATGAAATCATATAAATTCAATTGTATGGGTGAAATTGAAATTTTGAAATCCGATATTTCAGCCAAAAAGTTAAAGAAAGATATATAGCTTTTTGCAGGCGTATCTACCCTTAAATAAGAATCTTTTATGAAAAAATCTAGGATCAATAATTTTGTATAATTTTCAAAAAATATTTCTTGGTTGGGTAATTCTATTTCTCTTGTTAAGATAGTTTTTTCGATAAATCTAGATTTTATGAATTCATTTCCAATTATTTCTACAAAAAAACCTCTAGAAAAACCATCCTTACCTATAAATTGATTTTCTCTTAAATATGCTCCAAGTAGAGGCAGGCTATATTTTCCAGAAATTTTGAAGCATCTATATTGCATAACTGTCAAGATTCCGTTTCTTCGAAATTTAGAATTTTCTCATATGTCTTATATGAGGCATTTTCGAGTAAATGACTTAGTCTACGCCTGTCTTCGGGGGTAGGTTGTCTAACGTTTTTTGCATATCCTTCTCGATTTCTTTTCATGGGGAAAATCCCACGAACAGAATATTTATAATTTTTGCCTTCTACGGGATTTTCCATTAAGGCTTCTAAAGCTACTTTTTCTTTACTGTTTTTTACTATCCATACAACACGTGAAAAATAAAATCCTGAGTCTAAAAACGATCTCAATTCTTCAGAGTGCAATAATCCTTCCCCATCCAAAGAAGCTTTTTTTAGAAAAGATTTTGCCTTTGCTTCCATGGTTTCTTTTTCTATTTCTTCTAGCCCCTCTGCGTCTTCATTATCTTGATCTTCAGTAAATCCAATATCGTTAGCTTTGTTTTCAAGACCAACTTTAATTACGTCTTCAAAATTATATCCTTCTAAAGAACGCATAAGTTCTCTAAAAAACAAAGTTCGCTTTTCTCTTGAAAAATTTGACAAATCAATTTCTTTAATTTGAATATCTTCCTCGTTTTCGTCTTCAATCAATCCCAAAAGATTTCCAACTACATCCCTTAAGCGCTCATTTGCAGGATATCTAAATTTAATAAATCCTTTTTCTTTGATGATTTCAATTTTAGCTTCTTTTTCTTGTCGCTGCCTTAAAGGTGTTTTTCCATAATCGAATTCAACATAGTTCACGTTAATGTAAATTTTGCCTGAAGAATCAGTTTCTACATTAATGATTTCTCCATTCTTTTCTCTTTTATCTTGTAACTTATTTGTCAACTCATTTATTTTTATAGCGTTTAGATCTATAGAAGAGTTATTAATAGATTTAAATTCACTTTTTTCGTTTCTTGCATGTACTTCTATCAAGTTCAATAACTCTTCAAAATCATTAAAAGACAACTTCCGCATAGAAATTTCTTCTACTATTTCATCGCGAGAGAGGTCATTTGATATGAAAATTCCTCTATCTGCTAAAAAAACAAGTAGGTATTCGGCGCTTGGTTTTCGGGAAGAGGCCAGTAATGCATCCCTGACATCTCTATATGTTGGATAACAGATTGTTCCTCGGGCTATCATCGTATTGTCATTCCTATTTCAGTTGTTGAGAATACTTTTATCACATTCGTCATTGTAGAAAATGATATTTTATTAAACTTTTCAACCAATTCTTTATGATTGCTACTATAAAGAGAATATCGATCAATTAAGTTGTTTTTATATTCATTCAAAGCTCTTTCAAAATTTGTTATTGCATTGGGTGAAGCTTGAGGGGATCGTATTTCGATTTTTTGGCTATTAGCCAATAACTGATAGAAAGATAGCATGTCTATTAGATATAGAAATTCCTGAGGTTTCTCTCCTGATCCTTTATAATAGACAATAGTGGATGGCATTTTACCGTCCTCTAAGCTATATCGTAAAATTTGCCACGGTTCTTTCAGCGATTGTAATGTTGCACCACTTTTTTTCTCAAGGACTATTTTTCTTTTAAAATCTGCATCTGGATAAAAGAAATAACAGTTTTCAAGAGAAGGAATAGCTCTTTTTCCACTTAATGTTAACATGTCATTGCAGATATTATTGAGATAGTTAATATCATCTGGAGAGAGTATGGAAATTTTAACTGATCTCGATATTTTAGGAAGATCGTCTCTGATGCCATCTAAAAGAGATTTAAACTCATGATTAACTAATGAGTCATGATTGTAAATAAATAATAAGCCTTGTATTTCTACCGATTCAGCTTCTAAAGCAGTGTATTTATTCTTCCACTCTTGATCTACCTGAGCACATTCTACGGCTTTGGTTAATGAGATTAGGGCCTCTTTGACCGATGTGTAGGATATTGAACTTACGGAGTAACTTTTTAGATCTGTAAGTAAATAAATCCGTTTAGAGGAGTACGGGTCTTTATATGAAAAAACGACATCTGCTGGATGAGTTTTGAGTTTATGTAAATCCGAACAAACGCATGGGTTATTTTCATTCATTGGGCCGTGTTGGGACCATTTGAAAATACCAAAAAGTTCATTGGCCAACAATTCAGCCATCTTGGAGACATTTGAGGTTTCAGACATATGTAATAGTGAGTATTATAGAAAATGCTGGGACTGGTGTCAAAATAATCAATCCTACTTTTCAATATTTTCCCCATTTCTTCCCCATACCCCCTACAAACAAAAACCGCAATATACTCATCACGAATATATTGCGACAAAAAATTGATGGCGGACAGGGAGGGATTCGAACCCTCGGTACCGGTTTGCGGTACACACACTTTCCAGGCGTGCTCATTCGACCACTCTGACACCTGCCCGTTGGAAATTGTGCTAGATAGGAAAGCAGGGGCAGAATAACGGCAGAAGAGAGGTTTGGCAATCTTTTTTTCATCCGAAGGGGATTTTCCCGTTTTCCCCGAGTTTTTTCACGTTTCCGGCGGTTGCGCGAAGAGGATGAAAAGCGCCCCGACAGCGCGAGAAAATCTTCAACGGGCATAAACAGCAACGAAGCGTATTTTCAGAAGTTTTGAAAGGAACAGGTTTCCGTGGTTCACAAAAATTATCCATGAGGGCATGGCAGATTTTCTGCCCTCCCTGCCCTGTTTTTCCCGCAGAGCAAATAAGAATTTTTCTCTTTCTCCACCTTTACGGCTTCCGGGCAATCGGGGAAGGTTCAGGTAAGAACCGCTATTGATAAGCTTCTTTCCGTACGGGCTCCAGGATTGACCAGCAGCCATTTGAGAAGTTTCAGGAGCGAGACGGGAAGAGAAGACTGAAGGATTCCGGAAGCCCAGGGTTCCGAGAGTTCCGGGAAGGCGCAGCAAAAATGGGAATCCATGCTGTAAGAAGAGAAGGCGGGACATGCCGTTTCTCCGCGTATCATCATTTCCGCGGCTCCGCATTCCTCCCGTCCTCAAAAAAAGCCAAAGGCTTCCGGCATGTCCCGGAAAAGGCGTTTCCCGACCGCACTTCCCCCTTGACGGATGCCCCAAAGACGGGTTTGCTAGTCCTGCGCATGGGAGAGTCCTTTTACACACGCACCACGGAGGCCCCCTCCTCCGCCTTCGATTTGTCCCTCAGACCGCCCGCTTTCAGCGAGTTCTGCGGCCAGGAGAAGATTAAGGACCGCCTGATGCTGATGGTGGAAGCCGCCAGACAGCGCGACGACGTGCTGGACCACATCCTGTTGAGCGGCCCGCCGGGCCTGGGGAAGACGACGCTTGCCAATATTATCGCGAATGCCGTCGGCTGCCGCATTCATACGACTTCCGGCCCCCAGATTGAAAAGGCGGGAGACCTGGCCGGCGTGCTGACCAATCTGGAAAAGGGGGATATTCTGTTTATTGACGAGATCCACCGCCTGCACCCGGCCATTGAGGAGTATCTGTACCCGGCCATGGAGGATTTCCGGCTGGATATTATTATTGACCAGGGGCCAAATGCCCGCTCCATCCAGCTCAACCTGCCCAAGTTCACCCTGGTGGGGGCCACCACCCGCGCCGGGATGCTGACCAGCCCGCTGCGTTCCCGCTTCGGCCTAGTGAACCGGCTGGATTATTATACGCGGGAGGAGCTGTGCGCCATTATCGAACGGTCCGCGGGGCTGCTGAACGTGCCCGTGGACCCGGAGGGCGCCCTGCAGATCGCGCTGCGCTCCCGCGGCACGCCCCGCGTGGCCAATTCCCTGCTGCGCTGGGTGCGGGATTACGCCCAGGTGCGCGGCGACGGCGTGATTACGGAGCAGTTGGCGCACGACGCCCTGACCATGATTGAGATTGACGACGACGGCCTGGACGAGATGGACAAGCGCCTGCTGGAAGCGATGATTTACAAGTTCAACGGCGGCCCGGTGGGCCTTTCCTCCCTGGCGGTGGCCGTAGGGGAGGACGCTTCCACGCTGGAGGACGTGCACGAGCCTTTCCTGATTATGCAGGGGTATATCAGCCGCACCCCCAGAGGGCGCGTGGCGATGCCCTCCGCCTATCTCAAGATGGGAGCCGCGCCGCCCGCCAACGGCCAGGGGTGGCTGTTGTAAGCCATTCATTTACGACATGAAAGGAGTCCTGCGTTTTATGCTGGTCATCAGGCCCTCTTTCTTTTAGACTGTTTCCACATAAAACGTCAGGACGTTTTCTGTTCATCATACGCCCAAAGCTATGGCCGCACATTCTGATATTCCCTTTAAAAGACTGCCCGTCAAGATTATCGGTACGGGTTCCTATGTTCCGGAACGCCGCCTGACCAATGCGGATCTGGAAAAGATGGTGGACACTTCCCACGAATGGATTATTGAACGCACGGGCATTGTGGAACGCCGCATCGCCGCCCCTGACGAGTACACTTCCCATATGGGGACGAAGGCCGCCCAGCGCGCTCTGGAATCCTGCGGGCTGAAGCCGGAGGATATTGACCTGATTATCGTCGCCACCATCACGCCGGATACGTTCACCCCTTCCACTTCCTGCTATATCCAGGATGCCCTTGGCGCCAAGAATGCCGCCGCCTTTGACATTTCCGCCGCCTGCTCCGGCTTCCTGTTCGCCATGAAGACCGCCGTCCAGTACATCGGCACCGGCCAGATGAAAACGGCGCTCATCATCGCCGCGGAAAAACTTTCCACCGTCGTCAACTGGGAGGACCGCAGCACCTGCGTCCTGTTCGGGGACGGCGCCGGGGCAGCCGTGCTCCAGGCTTCCACAGGGGAAGAAGGGGAAGGTTCCGTCCTTGCCACGGATATCGGTTCGGACGGCTCCCTGCATGACCTGCTCCAGATTCCGGGCGGCGGCTCCCGCTGCCCCACCACAGCGGAAAACGCCCATGAACGCCTGGCTACCCTGGCCATGCGCGGCAATGAGACCTTCCGCCATGCCGTCACGCGCATGAAGGCTTCCGCCGCCAGCGTCATTGAACGCGCCGGCCTCACGGCGGACGATATCCAGCTGATTATTCCCCACCAGGCCAATCTCCGCATCATTAACGCCGTAGCGCAGCGCCTTTCCATTCCTGAAGATAAGGTGTTCGTGAACATTGAGAAGTACGGCAACACGTCCGCAGCCGCCGTCGCCATCGCCTTTGACGAAGCGCGCCGTTCCGGCAGATTCGGCAAGGGAGACAACGTCGTCCTGGTCACATTCGGCGCCGGGCTTACCTGGTCCGCCGCCGTTATCCGCTGGTAATATTCTTTTTCACCCCCCCTCCATCATCATGACCACTGAACCATACGGCAAAAAAAATCCGTTTCCCGCTCCCGTCCTCTCCGTCAGGCATATCACCGGGGAAGGCAGCCCCAAGGAAACCATCCACATTGAATACAGCCTGGACGGTTCCGGGATGAATTATATTGCCGGGGACGCCCTGGCCGTCATTCCCGCCAATGACCCCTCCCTGGCGGACGCCCTGATTGACAGGCTCGGCCTCAGCCCGGATTCCCAGGTTCCCACGCCCGAAGGGGAAACCGCAAGCCTGAAAGACGCCCTGGTTCACTGCTATGACATTACCAATGTCAACAAAGCCCTGCTGACCAAGTGGGCCGCCGCCTCCGGCAGCCAGGAGCTGGACACGCTTCTGGCCGGGGATAAGGACGCCCTCAGCGATTTCCTGTGGGGCCGGGACGTGCTGGATCTGGCCACGGAATACCCCGCTTCCTTCGAATCCGCGGAGGCTTTTGTCGGCATCCTGAAAAAGATCATGCCGCGCCTTTATTCCATCGCCTCCAGCCCGAACGCCCATCCCGAACAGGTTCACCTGTGCGTGGGCGCGGTGCGCTATACGGCCCGTGACCGCAAGCGCGGCGGCGTTTGCTCCACCTATATGGCGGACCGCCTCCAGCCGGGCCATACGGCCAGGGTATTCGTACATACCAACAAGAATTTCCGCCTTCCGGAAGACGGGGACACCCCCATTATCATGGTAGGCCCCGGCACCGGCATCGCCCCTTTCCGGGCATTCTGGGAGGAACGCGCCGCTTCCGGCGCCAAGGGCGGCAACTGGCTGTTCTTCGGCAATCCGTACAGGGCTACCGACTTCTGTTATGAAGACGAGCTGAACCAGTTGACCGGCACCGGCAAACTGAAGTTGTCCGTGGCCTGGTCCCGAGACCAGGAAAAGAAGGTGTATGTGCAGCACCTCATGGTCCAGGAAGGCGAAGAGCTCTGGAAATGGCTGGAAGCCGGCGCCTGCTTCTACGTCTGCGGGGACGCCTCCCGCATGGCGAAGGATGTGGACAACGCCCTTCATGAAGTCATCCAGACCTGGGGCCATAAAACTCCGGAGGAAGCCGCGGCATATGTGGCGGATATGAAACAACACCGCCGTTACCAGCGGGACGTATACTAATTCAGGGCCTCGCCCCTGAACCTGTCACCGCGCCTTTCCATCTTTCTTGGAAAGGCGCTTTTTCTTTTTCCGGAGAAAACCCTTCACGCATCAATCCGGCTCCCCCTCCCGGCTTCTTTCGAGCCGGAGAAGCCATCTTCCGCCCCCCTCTCCATCAAAAACAACGCCGGACCGGGGAGAACCCGTCCGAGCAAAAGTTCCCCTCCTTCTTCAAGCGTTTCCTTGCCCTTTATTCCAAATCCTGCCGGGCGCCGCAAACGGCCCGTTTCACTTTCCTGAGCTTGAAAAAGAAAACCATGCAGAACAAATACAGCTTTTGCGGCAGGCAGTGGACGATACCCATCCATCCCGGCCGCCTCAACGCCCATCTCCGCCGAAAGGGATAACTCCACCAATTCTGCTGCCGGTCAATGCTGTCTATGATTTTTCTCCTCTCCTCCATTTCGGCAAGCAGTTCTTCCCGCGAACGAAAAACCGGAGCAAGGCCCTCCAGCAATTCCCCGCACAGTTCCAACCCCGCCTCCTTGCTTTTTTTCAACTGGCTTTTCATTTCCAGCTCCCTTTTTTCAAAGGCCGCCGCCGTCCGCATGTCGGCAAACCGGAACGCGCTGTTGACAGCGCAAATATTTTTAAGCGCAAACCGGTAATAATATAAGGATATGCCCGGCATTTCATAAATGTTGCCCTGAAGCCATGCGTGGAACCCCATCAAGTCGTCTTCAAAACTGGCCGTCATCCGCAGGGAGCTACCCCATTCGCAGGCGCTCTTCCTGATCATCATGCTTCCTCCGTAATGGGCGGAAGAAGAAAAAGCTCCCGCCTGAAGCGCAACAGCCGGCATTTCCCGCGGAGCAGCAGGAAAGGCCGGGAATTCAAACGCAATGCCCGGTTCCTCATAGACGCTGGTCATCTGGCTGACCACAGCCACGGCATCCGGGCGTTCCATCACCGCCCAGGCAAAAAACCTGCATCTCCAGGGGAAGGAACAATCGTCCCCATCCTGACGGAGAATCCATTCATGGGAAGCCAGACCAACCGCCTGCCGGATATGAGGCCCGCGCCCCAGCGGAGTTTCATTCCGGTTTAAGATTACCCGGTACGGCCCCCTGTATTGAGCCGCCATTTCCTGCATGACGGAGAAGGTTCCGTCGGAAGAGCCGTCATCCGAAAGGATGATTTCAACCGGCCCTTCATAATCCTGCCCGAATACGCTCCGGATAGCATCCCTGATGCTGCTCTCCTCATTATGCCCGGTCAGGATAATGCTGATGGAAGGGAGTTCCGAAGGGTTCATGAAGAAAAAGCACGGAAAAGAAAGCGTCAACCATGAAGAGGACCATGTCCTTTTCTGTTTATTAATAAGGCGTCACGTTCATACCGGATTCCAAATCCGGGGTCAAGGGTTGATTTTTATACCAAGGAACTTATGTTGCGCGGACGTTTTGTCATCAAGAATCTCCCCCTTGCGGGCAGGGAGCCCGAAGCCGGGAAAACAGGACGAAAGATTCTGCTTTCCCTTACTGCTCCCAACATACACATTTTTTCATAAGCAATTATTTTTTAGAATCATAGAACTCTTAGAACCAGACCTAGCCGGAATACCTCCATACCCCACCGGTTCCATGAGGTCTTGGGACAATTCTCTGTTCATTCATGCTGAATCCGGAATTTCCCAATCGAATTTGGAATTCGCTATGACAGGTTCATTCGCGCACTGATGAATCATGGGAGGAACGATGGATTCGTCCTCCTGCCATTCGCCGGTTGCAATGGTTACAGCCCCATCAGAATCATGTTCTCCATATCCTGATTCCCGTTCCACTCACGAAGCAGTTCATCATTCCCGGCCTATAATCTGGAGAATTATATTGCTGCCACCCTTCAGTCAGTACTGGTTCAAACATTTCAGGATTTTGAGATCATCATCGTGGATGACGGTTCTTCCGATGAGACCGTTTCCATCATTCAATCTTTTCATGACCCCAGAATTCGCCTGGTTTCCCAAGTTAACGGCGGCGTATCGCGAGCGCGAAACGCAGGGATGAAGAAGGCCATGGGGGCTTACATCGCTTTCCTGGACGGAGACGATTACTGGTATCCCGAGCATCTGGAGCTGGCAGCCGATTTTTTCAACCGTCATCCGGAGATATTGGCCTATGCCAACCGCTACATGAGGGATGAACTGGAGGCCATCCCGCCGCGCCCTCCATCTTATCCCGAATCTATCCGGAGATTGGGGATACGGGGAGTGCTTTTCATGAATTCCAGCAGCGTAATCCTGAATTCGTCTCTTGCGTCCCGGCTTCCCCCCTGGGAAGAAGCGATGCCCTATGGGGAAGACGGCCTGTACTGGACACGGTGCATGCGGGGGACAGGCCTGATCGGGCTGGGAGGCTCCGTCACCTCCATCTACAGGCAGAGAGCTTCTTCCGCCATGCATGACGAGCATTACCAGCATATCTCCCTCCACTCACTCATTGCGCCTCTGCTGAATGAGCTTGAAGCCATGAAAAATCCCAAATGGCAATTTGCCGTCCATTATCTGGTCATCAGGGAATTGCATCCCAAAAGACTGTTATCGCTCAACGCAGAGGAGCGGATTTCCCTGACGGGCAGGATCAGGAAAATCATGCACCCATGCCTGAACCGGCCGTTTTTGGACTCCTATATGAAAGCGTGTTCCGCAAGGGCAGGCATGGAACAGTCATTTTCCGCGCTCATGGACAGGACCATGTTCTCCTGCAAATGGCTGGACCGCCTGGAAAGGATGGGCCGCTCCCTGTTTTTCCGGCTGCAAACCAATAACGGAATGGAGAGCAAACACCAAGATCCAGTCCGTTCACGCTCATGAATATCGTATACGCTACAGACGATAACGGCGCACTGGGAACGGGCGTGAGCATTGTGTCCCTCATGGAGAATTTGCCGCCCGGCGTTCATGCCGATATTTATATCATGACCGGCGGGTTAAGCGGGGATAATACGGCCCGTTTCCATTCCCTGCAACAGGGCTACAATCTCCATTTGCACTTCATTGACATGAAGGATAAATATACGGATTTCCCCGTCGGTTCCAAATGGTCGGCGGCGACGTATTACCGTCTTGGCCTTGCAGGGGAACTTCCCGCCACGGTAGAACGCGCCCTTTACGTGGATATTGATACCATTTTCAACAGGGACATAAGCCCCATGTATGAATCCGAATTCGGAGATTGCCTCATTGCCGGCGTTTTCACCACGGAAGATTTATCCGAGGAGTCTTTTTCTCGCTGGAAGAGAGAAATGAATCTGGACCGGGACTCCATTTACATCAATGCCGGCGTCATTCTTTACCATATCGGAAGAATACGTGAAGAATGTTTTGAATCCCAGGTTTTATCCTGGGCGAAAAACAATATTCACCGCCTTTCCTGGCAGGATCAGGATATTTTGAATGTATGCTATCAGCAGCGTATCTTGTTGCTTCACCCCATGTGGAACATTTGCGACGGGGCTATCTGGTCCATTCGCTGGGAAGGCGTGAAAAGCTTCAGGAATAATCCCCTAAAGCCGGCAGACCTGCTGGAAGCCGCCAGGCGGCCGGGCATTATCCACTACTGGGGCCATCCCAAACCCTGGCATCCCAACAGCATTCGCCAGGATTACGGATTGTTCTACAAGTATTGGAAGAAATCTCCGTGGAAAGAGGACATCAGGGATTTCCGGAAGCAAAACGATCCCGGCCGGATGTTCATCTCCAAAATGAGATGCCTCCTGGGAAAGGGTAAACGGCTTTTACAAGGCAGGCATCAGTAGAAATACGGAGGAAGGCCTTATTTTTCTGACATCCGGCCATTTACAAAACCGCCTTTTATGGGGAAATACCGGAGCCGGCTATTTTTTTTAACAAGCCGGCTCAGCTTCATTCCGGAATTTTCCCGAATCCGGAAAGAACCGCCCGCATACTTCTTCAGAAACGTCTCAACGTTTTATGCCTGATGATTTTTCCGGAGTTTTATCAATAGTTAAAAAAATAATTTATTTATGAAAGTTGATACTATTAAGGGAGGTTCCTATGTCATGACCTGTACAAAAGCTTGTACTGTAAGCGCCATCTTCAATTCCGGAGAGACGTCCATGCTTATTCTGGAAGCAGAGAAAAAAGGGCAATACGGTTTTGCAGCCCCGACGGACGCCGTAGAAGTATCCGATGAAGACGCCCTGATCACCCAGGTTTTCAAAACAGCCGTTCCAGGGTTGCCAGGCCAGAACGGCATCAGGCAAGGAGAAAATGCCGAATTAAAAAACCTGACGGCTGAGTCCGGGACTTTTGCAGGGGCCGTCAACGCCAACGGAGGCATCAACATCCCGCTGGCCGTGGGGGCGGCAACGGATACGTCAGCGGTCAACCGCCTGTACGCCGCCGGGCTGGCTGCCGTAACTGACGCTTTTTCCGTCAGGTGTTATCCGCTCCTGGCGGATTGCTCGTCTTCCAATGGGACGGTTTTCAAAACGGACAGGGAACCCAATTCCCTTTATTTCAATGTCCCTCCCAATTCCGTCTTTACCGTGAAATGCGGCCTCGTGACCAACGCGAGGCCCATGCACAATTATTCCAGCATCCGGGGTTGGGTGGCCCCGCTGCGACTGCCGTCTGTCAGCACGAAATTCACGGCCAGGTTCGGCCAGATGACAACGGTTGCGCGCATGGGGCGGGACAGGGACGCGTTTACGCTGGTGCCGGATCAGGCGGCCGGCGGCTACAGGATTGGGGAGATTATCGATATTACGTTTGATCCTATCCGGGACGCGGACGCGGGGGGATACCACATTCGTGTCCGGGAGATCTATTATTCCAATGCCGAACAGAAATGGAAGATGAAGACGACGCAGGCCTTCGCGCAGGAGACGTCTTCCAATAACGGTTATCCCGTCTGCGTGTACGCGGTGGTTTACGAGCAATACCAGGACGGAGGATATGATACTGAAGACAGGGGTGCGCTGTGGCTGCTGCATGGCGGGAATTCCTCCCGCGGCTGCGTCAAAATCGCCACGGTGAAGGGAGTCCATTGCTTTGAGAATATTTATCCATTTTCCGGATATTATCTTGATATGGAGAATACCAACAGCTGGGCGTTGGCCGGAGCGTTCCTTCCTGCGACGATGCACTTGCATTGCAATAACGTCAATCCGGCGTATTACGGATTTTCCTCCATGGAGAGCAATATCATTGTCTCCGAGGCGGTGGAGGATTTTGTTGACCCGGAAGCCGAAACGACTACTGAAGATTGAGCATAAATGACGCAGCGTCCCCATTCCCGATGCCCAGCAACACCTCTGCGTCCCTATTCAGTTTTTTTCCGCCACGGCAACCGGGTTCCCGCCATCTCCAGCGCACGGCGCACCATTCCGCGCATGCCCTGCGTACCGCAATACATTAAAAGAACCGTCACACCTCCATAAGAAACGGCCATGAGGAAGGCGCATAAAAACCAGGAAAAGAAAGACGCGGAAGGCTGCAGAGGAACAAATTTCCAGATCCAGCCCATGAACACGGCCGAAATCAAAATCAGCGCCAGCTGGTAACCGAATTGGAACCAGTAGTTCATCACATTTTTCCTGAATCCCCAGTTATACAGCATGAAAGGCTTCCATATGCCCACAATAAGTATCAGGCTGGAGATGCCCCCCAGCAAAACGCCGGGCAATCCCCATAAGTAACCTCCGATGATCGCCACGGAAATGTTGATCACGCTTTCCGCAAGAGGAGCCCATACATCCCAGAACAAACCGTAACCGTATAAAAACTGATCCACAACCCCCCGCGTAATGGTGATGAACAGCCTGATAACGAGCAGCAGCATGATTTCCCGGGGAAGGATATAGCCCGCTCCCAGCCAAAGCGTGATGAATGGCTCCAAAAGCTGGTAAAGGGGGAAACATACCGTCCCGGCAATCAGCATGCGCAGGGAAAACAATTCACTGAACACCTTGCGGATTTTTCCCGCATTTCCCTCCGCAATCAAGTTGCCCACACTGGCTTCCGTACTGCCGAGCAGATTATTGACCAGAAGGTGCAGTTTCTCCACAATGGTGGAATAGTTGCCGAAGTAGGCCGCCATCTGGAGGGAAACAAAGGCATATACCAGAAACGGCGTCACCTGGAACTGGAAAAAGCTTCCCAGCCGATGCATAAACAACTGCTTGGTGTATTTAGTGACTTCAGGATATTTTTTGAACAGCTCCTTCCCCAGGGCCACATTGCTCTTCAGCCAGGGATAGACCTGATTGATCTTCCAATTCAGGATGAAGGAATAAATAATGCCGAAGAACAGCTCTATCCCTATCCATAAATAATAACTTCCCGTATACCATGCAGACAGCATCTGGCATATGATTTTGATGATGGATGCCGTCTGGAAATAAAACGCCACTACGAAATTCCACTGGTCCGCTCCCAAAAGGGTCTGCCTGTAGTAGGCAAAAAACCCGATCAGGGAAGAGGCCAGAAAGGAATAATAAGCAAAATAGATGATTCCATAGGAAAAACCTGTGGAAGGGAAAATAACCGGCAGGAAACAGGAAAGCGCTACTCCAGCCGCAATGATTATCCGCCCTATCCACCGGTACATGTATCCCAGCACGGAGATAATTTCATTAATCCTGGTCTCATCATGTTCAAAGATCGGCTTGTAAAGCACATACCCGATAGCCGTGCTTATACCAAGTTCCGCCAAATTGAGGAAATTCAGCAGACTCATTAATGTTCCCGTCAAACCGACAAAATCGGCACCCAGGCAATTCAAGAATATCTTTCTTGAAAAAAAGGAAATGAGAAGAATCAAAACATAAAAAATGAGATTGACCCTGGCGTTCAACAGGCTTTTCTTTACGCGGGATTCTTCCATGTTATTTATTCCATCAACCTTATCCTTTCCCGGGAGAAGTTAAAAATATCTGTTTTATTAATAACCGGATTATTTATTCAACCGGCAATATACCAACGGCATATTGCGGCTATACGGGTACGGAAAGCGGTGCCAATCTAGCACAACATCCTGCCGCATCAATATCTTTTTATGAAGCCTCAGCCAACAGGCCTTCACAGGGGATAGAAACCTGGCAGAATCGCCTGTTCCCATGACGCCTCCTTATCGCTCACCGGATAAAAAACAAATTCCTCATTTTTACAGGTTCCATGGACCGGAACAGTTCCATAAAGTGTCCTTGTTTTATTTTTTCTTTTCATCTACATTACCGCCCGTGAGCAAGGGCAGGGTTCTCATCGTTACATATGTTTTTCCTCCGGAGGAAGGAGGCGTAGGCATGGCTGCCTATGAAATGGCCTGCAGCCTGAGCTCCCTGGACTGGGATATCCACGTCCTCACCCGCCCGCTGGATTCACCGGATGAGTCCTTCCGCTCCCACCAATACAGCCTTCTCACAACCCTGCCGGACACCCTGACGAAGGACAGTGCCCGTTTAAGGGAATACCTGGACGGGTTTCTGAAAGATTTCCGGCCGGATGTTATTATCTACCACTCCTGGGCGGACTGGTGCCGGGAAGAATTGCTGGACGCGGCACGGGATTCAGGCATTCCGTTTTTCCTCCGCTCCCATGGTGCAGCTACCAATTTCCGCTCTTTTTTCCGCTTCAATTACCCTCCTTTCTTCGGCCTGAAAAAATGGCTCTGCTCCTTTTTTCAAGTACGCAGGGATATCCTCAACGTATGCCGGAAATCACCGTTAAACCGTCTCGTTTTTCTCGATCCTTACGGGACACTGTTCAAGAGCTTTGATTATTACTGCGCATCCAGAAGCAAACTTGCCCATTACTCCTGCATTCCCAACACATTCCCGGCTCTGAAAAGAACCGCTCCTTTTTTCCGGGAAAAATACGGACTTTCCTCCGCCCCCGTTTTTACCTGCCCTGCCGGCGCCAGCATGAGAAAACGGCAGCTTCTCTTCATCCGCCATGTGAAACGCTCCCGTCTGCGGCATATCATTTTTCTTTTTCTGATTCCCCAGCACAATGCCTACGCGGAACAAATGGAACAAGCCATCGGGGATGACCCCAGATTCAGGATTCTCTACAGGCTCCCCCGTTTGGAAGTAGAAGCCGCCATT
>ENA-ORIC01000220-ORIC01000220.1-human-gut-metagenome-genome-assembly--contig:-NODE-220-length-80205-cov-4.104321_pt1 | contig 80205 bp, 61 predicted proteins | sample MGYA00243023_ERZ508732 | MGnify/ENA primary metagenome ERZ508732 (study PRJEB26277, sample SAMN04329767) | human gut metagenome | biome: human-associated habitat | host: Homo sapiens | place: USA... | reverse complement strand
AGCTCGTCCCAAAAACGCAGCAACTGCTCCTGCCCGTTCCGCTTTAAAAGCTCTTTCGTCTGTTCGTAATTCATATCTTCCTCCGGGAATTTTACGCAACGGTTTCATTGTAGCAGATCGGAATAAAAAAAGCAAGCCTTTTCCCCTCGGCAATGAAATTTTAAAACTTTGTTTGCGATTTTCTCACTTTTTTGTAAACGACTCACGATAAAAAGTTTACTTTTCCCCCTTTACGTGTTATAATTTAGAGGATGAAACGCGGTTTTCTTTCAAAACTGTATATGCGCGTCCGCCAACGGCTTCTGGGGATAACCTTTCCCGTGGAGGACGATTTGTTCCGCTGCTTTACTTGCGATTCGCAGGGCGCGCTGGCGCAAAGCCGCCCCGGCGACGAATTGCAGCTGGTACACGTAAAAAACGGAAATAATTTCGCCGCATACGCTTACAGCATCCGCCTGAACCGCCTGATCGGCGAGCTTGGCAGGCAACTGACGCAGGATCTTCTGAAAATTTTCGGGAAAGGTTTCTGCCTCGACGGCGAAATCGCCGCGATATCCAAAGACGAAAACGAAAAATTCCGCTGCAGCGTGCGCGTATTTAACACCTCTTCGATGATGGCGCCGTATCTGGAAGAACTACCCTATCTGTTTTCGGAACGGAACGAATAAAAATCGCCGGATAAAAATTTTGCCGACCTGTTTTCAAGGTCGGCTTTCGCTTGCAAAAAATCAATCAATTGTTCTCTTCCAGCAGCTTGCCCGCCTTTTTCTGGCAGACGAAATAAATCGGCACGAAAATCAGCGTGGTTAACAGCCAGCTTGCCGGGTACAGAAGATACAGCGACGTAAGAGTATTCCACGCTTTCAGCACCGTATTCAGCCAGAGAATACGGAACAGGCAGGTGCCTCCCAGAACCACGAACATCGCCGTCATCGATTTGCCCAGCCCGCGCAGACAATACGCGAATACTTCCTGCAAACCGCAGAGGAAATAGGTAATCGAAATAATCAGCATACGCGTATGCGCGTAGCCGATGACTTCTTCGCTGTCCGTCATAAACGAACACAGCGGACGGGCAAGAAGCGCAAGCAATCCGCCGAGAACGAGCCCTATAACGGTAGTTAAACCGAGCGCCGTATACGCGGATTTTTTCACGCGGTCGAATTTTTTCGCGCCGTAATTCTGGCTGACGAACACCGTGGAAGAAAGGCTGATGCCGTACATCGCCTGATAGGTAAGATTATCGTACTGCGAAGCGATGATATTCGCCGCCATGACGGATTGACCGAAGCCGTTGATGGCGGATTGCACAAGCACGTTGGAAATGGAAAACAAGCTGCCCTGCAAACCGGAAGGCAAACCGATTTTCGCCATATCCGCAAGCTCTCTTTTGTAAATTCGGAGATGTTCTTTTTTCAGCTGCGCGGCGCCCGTTTCTTTAAAAAGCGCCAGAATGGCAAACACCGCCGAGATACCGTTGGAAACCACCGTGGCGATCGCCACGCCCTCTACGTCTTTTTTTAATACCAGCACGAAAAATACGTTTAAAAATACGTTGGCAATGCCGCCGATGACAAGATAAATTAACGGGCGGAACGTATCGCCCACGCCGCGGAGCACTGCGGTGGAAAAATTGTAAAGCATGATGATGGGCATGCCGAGGAAGTAAACTTTAAGATACTTCACCGCCATATTCAGAACCGCCGGATCGCATTTCATCCATATAAGAAAAACGCGTGCGCCGAAAAAGCCCACAAACAACAATATCACGCCGCAAAGAAGCGAAGTTACCACCGAACACCCGACGATCCGCTGCGACCTTTCCGTTTCGCCGCTGCCAACGCAACGCGCCACAAGCACGTTTGTACCTACGGAAAGTCCTACGAACAAATTGATAATCAGCTGAATCAACGAACCCGTAGCGCCCACCGCCGCCACGGCGCCGTCGCCGCTTTCGCTGAAAATGCCCAGCACCGCCACGTCCGCCGCATTGAACAGAAGCTGCAGAAGATTGGTGGCTATCAGCGGCAGCGCGTATAAAATCATCGATTTTAAAATCGGACCGCCCACTATATCGATTTCTTTTTTTCTTTTAACGTTGGTAAGCATATACGTTTCCCTCTTGCCGAGCGAAAACAAGAATTTCTCGCGGCGCGGCTCATCTGTCCGCAAAAGCAGAAAAACAGCGCGCGCCAAAAACGCGCGCGCCGCATTTATTGTACGTCGATTTCAGAAAAAGCGCAAAAACGCTCAGTCTTCCAGTCCCTCGTTAAGTTTCGCAAGAAGCTTATCGAGATCCTCGCCGTGAACGGCAACCGCTTCCGCAACCGTTTCGCCGTGCGCCATCGCGCAACCGAAGCAGTGCATGCCCGCCGCCATAAGAATATCGGGTGCGTCCGGGTTGAGCTGTAAGCAATCCGCAATCAAAGTATCCGCAGTAATTTTAGCCATTGAAATTTTCTCCTTAAAACAATTTTTCTACATTGTAGCACATCCGAAAAAAAAAGACAAGATTTTAAACGGTGTTTTTTCAGGGGAAACAAGAAAAATTTTCCGATTACGGAGAAAAAGCGACGTTTTGAAAAAATTTTCAAAAAAATTAGAGCGCACTTGCCGAAAAACGGTTGACAAACGCAGAAAAAAATACTATACTATGTAAGCAGTTTTGAAAAGGCGCGCTTGTCGCGGCTGTTTTTCAAAGAAAGCAATGCAACGGAATATGCACCTTTAGCTCAACTGGATAGAGCGTTGGTCTACGGAACCAAAGGCTAGGGATTCGAATTCCTTAAGGTGCACCAAGAAGTTATAATCCGAATTGTTGGCTCGTAACGAGCGAATGGTTCGGATTTACTTTTTATTTAAAATAGGCAACGGCAACGCGATCGTCTACGCGGCAATCGCCGTTCCGTCGCTTCGCTCCTTACGAATTTACTTTATGTATAGGCAAATCCGAAGAAATTAAGTATAATTAAAACGACTTAAACCCGCCCGAATATACATAAAAAAGCTCCGAAAACGATTCAATCGCGCTCGGAGCTCTTCAATTTTTGTACCTGTTACAGAGGAATACAAAACGGATTTATTGCCGGTTTTATTCTTCGCCTTCCGCCGCGGCGGGAACGACGCCGTTAGCATATCCTAAAGCAGGCGCCTTATGCGAACGGATATATTTCGTCCATTTGATATAACCGTAAGTGGTGTTGGTGAGATAGCCCGCTTTGAGAACAAGCAGTATCCACTGCCCCGCCATGATATTCAACGCGATTTCGAGAATGCAGACGATATACCAGGCGATCCACTGCTCGCGATAGCGGAAAAGAATAAACAAACCGTTGGCTATGCCTACGGCGGAAGCGCACGCGTCGAGATAGCCGCCTACGTCTTTCACTACTTCGTTATACGATAAAATACCTTTACCTAAATCGATCAGGGAAAGAAGATAGCCTATGCCGATCGTCCATACGGCTATACCCGCAATAAGAAGTATATCCTGCTTCCAGCTGAGCTTGCGCACTGCGGTAAGTTCTTTTTCTTCGGAATCGGCGTGTTTATTCCAGTTCACGAAGCTGATGATGTCGATGGGAATCCAGAAAAACAGCGTTACCGCCATGGTGGCGAATCTGTACGCGCATACGATGCAGATAAGTATTTCCACCACTTCCACCAGCAGCGATACGATGAAATTCCATTTGCTTTGCTTGGAAATCAAAAGTTCGCACGTGATATTCGATATAATATCCACCAGATACAATATCGTAATCAGTTTAGGGTTTACCGCAAGTTCATCGGAATCTTCCGGGAAAACGAAACAGAACACGATGGCAAGTACGAGAATGGATATATACCAGATTTTTTCGTACGTCGTGAAATAGTTCCACAAGTTTTTCAATTTCTGACCAAACGTCAGCTTCGGTGTATCTTTTACGTCTTTCATTTTTTTATTTTTCCTTTTCTTCGATTATTTTTTGATTTTTTTGTTTTTTTGCATTTTCCGGCATTTGCCGTTTTTTTCGGATGCAACTCCCGTCGGACGACTAAAACGCGTCTTTCGAAATTTTGCTCCAGCGTTTTTCGATGAATTTCATTTTCAAAGAAAGAGGCAGCGGCTTCGTTGCGGCGTTCATCAGCTTGTTCCAGAAGCCGATAATCGCTTTTCGTTTGCCCTTTTCCGCAGCGCGCAGACTCTTTCTTGCCACCAGCGACGGAGGCTCGGCGGCCAGTTTGCCCCATGCTTTCTGCCCCCGGATTTGTTCGCGCACGTCCTCGCGCGTGGGCATCGCGCCGGGAAGAATGACGGTTACGGTAATTCCGCGTTTTTTTACTTCGCGCGAAAGCGCCTGCGAAAACGAAGTAAGCGCGCCTTTCGTTGCCGAATAAACGGCGAAATACGGCATGGGATAAATGCCGGAAACGCTGGAAATATTGATAATTTTTGCCTTTTTCGCCGCGTGCTGCACTGCGTAAAGGCACATTGCCGCCGCACCTTCGAAGTTTGCGCGGCACTGGAAAAGCAGTTTTTCCTGCGTGTAATTTTCAAAAGGTTTCTGGATATCCGCCCCCGCGACGTTGATGAGCATTTTCACCCGTTCGCCGCGTGCGGAAAGCGCTTCGAAAAATTCGCCGCGGCTTACTTCCGAAGATAGATCCATTGCTTTCGTAAATATTTCCGCGCGGAACGGAATACCGCTTTTCAACGCGGTAAGTTTTTCCTCGCTTCTGCCCGTCAGTACCAGCGACGTTTCGCCGCTTTCGAGCCCGCTTTTTAGTTCTTTACTGTAAATCAGCTCGTTTATGAACGCCTTGCCGAGATAGCCCGTCGCGCCCGTTATTATGATGCAATTTTCCGCCATGATTCCGTCTGCTCCGTTTTGTCCGTTGTTCTGTTTAAAACGCTGCGGAAAACGATTACGTCCACACTTTTTCGGGATCGAAGCCGTAAATCTGCACGATTTGCATATATTCGCTGTTTGCCATATCGCGGGGCTTTACCACGCAGCCGCCGTTTGAATCGAGATCGATTCCGAACTGTTTATACGCATACCACACAACGTGCGCGCACTGCGTTCCCTTTAACGGCTGTTGATTTTTCTTACTGAAAATACCCGCGAATACCGTATACGGCACCCCGAGCAGCTGTTTTTTGGCATATTCCGCCACTTCTTTGCGCGTTTCATCCGATATTTTTTCGGGATTCGGGCGCAGTACCATAAACGTAGCATAATCGTTGAATACGTTCACTGCGGTTAAATGACTGGCGGTGCCCGGCGTATTCGCTTCTACAATCAGTCCGTCGTCCGATACCACAAGCGCCGCATGCCCGTAACGGAACCCGAGAACGTGCGTTGCCGAAGTTACGATGATATCCCCCTCGCGCACGGCGCCGATTGCCGCGTTTTTCCCCTCTTCCAGCTTCTCCCAGCACGTCCACGGGGCGAAACGTTCGCGATACACCGACACTTTTTCCATATAACATTTCTGAATGGTTCTGATCCGATTTTTACCGCTGCCGCTATTCCAAAGCCTGTCCGCCCCGATTTTCGTCAAGCCCGTCTGCGCGTACAATAACGCATAATCTTCTTCGGTAAGCTCGCTCTGCGATTTTTCAAACGTGGCGGTTAAATCGGCAAAATCGTAATCGGGCGTCCACTGCCGCCAGGTTGCGTCGGAAATCAGCGTGGAAGCCTCCACGCCGATAAGCACAAGCATTAAAAACGCGGTAAAGCACGCAAAAACGCGCAGGAACGTAAGATACGCCCCGCCGCGTTTGATTTTTGTTGCTTTGCCGCCCGATTTACTCAATTTGTTTTCCTTTGCGTTTACGTTTTCGCCAGTACGGCGCTATACGTTATTTATTTTTGTTCTCCGGCGCCGAAGATGCCCGTACCGATCCGCACCATATTGCTGCCGTTTTGCACGCACAATTTATAATCGCCGCTCATTCCCATCGAAAGCACAGACATATCGGCGTCGTTCGCTTTCATTTTATCGAGCAGCGCGCGCATTTTTTTCACCATGGCGCCGCCTTCCTCTTCACCGATTCCGGCGGGAAGCATTGCCATGAAACCGCACGGTCTGATATTTTGAAGCGCGCGCACGAAGCGATACGCGGCTTCGGCATCCTCATATAAAAAGCCGCCTTTACTTTCTTCTCCGCCGATATTCACTTCGAGCAGAACGTTACTAACAACGCCGCGTTTTAAAGACATCGCAGAAATTGCCCGCGCGATTTTTTCGGAATCGCACGATTGAATCAGCTGTACTTTTCCTACAATATATTTCAGCTTGTTTTCCTGAAGTCTGCCGATGAAATGGCGCGGGAACGGAGGCAACAAATCGTTTTTATCGCGAAATTCCTGCGCTTTATTTTCGGCAACGGCGTCTATGCCGCCCGCCATCGCTTCTTTGATTTCTTCCGCCGTACGCGTTTTTGTGGCGGCGACGATATTCACGCGTTCGCCGAACGGATTTTCGGATATTTCCTCGCGGATTTTCCGTATATTGTATTGTATCGAAGATTCCATAAGTTTTCCGCCGCAAGATTTCCGCCGCGCACCGTATTTTCCTTTGATTTTTGCTTTGCGACACAAACATTATAGCGATTATTTTGTATTTTGTCAATTTGGTTACGTACTGAAATCAGGAAAAAATCTATTTTTTTCTCTCACCCCCGCCTTTCGCAACAATTATAAAACAAAAAAATAAGAAAAATCTTTAAAAGACTACGAAAAAACATTTGACAAACAGCGCAAGAAACGGTATAATGATTGAGTGCTTTGGGGATATGGCTCAGTTGGTAGAGCGCCTCGTTCGCAACGAGGAGGCCACGAGTTCGAATCTCGTTATCTCCACCATAAGGAACCGTGGTCGAACCCGCGGTTCTTTTTCATTTGCGTAAAAGGGCGTTGCAGGGATAATCGTTAAGACAAAAGTCGCGAAAAAGAAAAATTCTTACGACTGGCTGACGAAACCAAGTCAAAACGGTAAGCTTGTAAAGAAAACTAAATAATATACAATTTAAGGCGATAGAACGTTGATTCTACCGCCTTTTTCTTTGCCTTTGATAAGTTTTAACCATCTGAGTTAATCGCCTTTCGTCGTCGCGTTGTAGCACAGTGAAAAGCGAAAGTCAACGGCAAAAATTATTGCCAAAAATTCGCATGACTTCCTGTCGTCAACGCAATAATTTTTCTGCTTTTTCGTTGACTTCCGTGTAACTGAGTACGCCCATGCGAAATCGACGAAGAAACTCATCGCGAAGGCGATTTTCTCATCGCGCGCAACAGAAAACGCAAAAACGGAAAAATCGAGTACAAAAAAATTCCCGTGCCGAAGCAGGCGCAGGAACTGATCGAATGGAACAAACCGCTCACCGCCGATTTGCACCGCTTGAAAATTAACGATATGATGAAAGATTTACTCGCAGGAAAAACGGCTTACTGCCTGCGCCATACGTTCGCCACGATCTGTCAGCAATACGTCCGCCCCGACATTGTGGATATCTGGATGGGCGATTCGCCGCAACGCCTTGTAGGCAAAGTTTATACGCATTTTTCCGATGATTTTATGAAAAAACAAATGGACTTAGTAATTTTCCCTACGCCGACAAAAAAATAGTTAACAGAGCAACTATTTCCTTCCCCAAATTCTTCCCCAAACGATGCCGAAATCGCAAAAACGAGTGTATAATTATACGTTTATACAATATAAAATTAGCGTTTATGCAATGATTTTTGCATAAACGCTAAGCCGTGGTGGACAGAGGTGGATTCGAACCACCGAAGTCGAAGACGTCAGATTTACAGTCTGATCCATTTGGCCGCTCTGGAATCTGTCCGATTAAACGTTGTGCTTTCAAGCTGTGCTGCGGGTGGAGCCGGCGATTGGAATCGAACCCACAACCTGCTGATTACAAATCAGCTGCTCTGCCAATTGAGCTACGCCGGCATTTTGGTGCCTCAAGGTGGAATCGAACCGCCGACAGAGGGATTTTCAGTCCCTTGCTCTACCGACTGAGCTATCGAGGCATCTGGCGACCCAAACGAGGCTCGAACTCGTGACCTCCAGCGTGACAGGCTGGCGCTCTAACCAACTGAGCTATTGGGCCGTAGCGACAAAGCATACTCTTTCGCACAACGCCTAACTATAATAAGATATTTTTCCCTTTTTGTCAAGCGTTTTTTGCGATTCTTGCAAAGTTTATAGAAAAAATTTTTTTCAATGCCTTAAAAAAATAATTTTGAAAAGGAATTTTCTTCTTTACGGCATTTTATTTGACTTTTCTTCAAAACAGCAAAAACAAACCGCTTGCGCGCCGCCGATTTTTTCGGCAACCGCAAGCGGTTATTTTTGTAGCTTTCTATATGCGACAATCAAATTCATGCCGAGCAAGCCGCTATTTCACCTCGTATTCGCTCTCGCCGCCGCGAATCAGCTGCACCAGCCCTTCAACGCTGCGTTCCACCAGCGTTTCCATCGAATATGCCGTGTAAAAGCCCATATGCTGCGTTAAAATAACGTTCGGAAATTGCCGCAGGTACGCCATATCGCGGTTCTGCAGAATATCATCCGTCTTATTTTCGTGATAAATGCCGCGCTCGCCTTTAAAAACGTCCATGGCAAGCACGCCGATTTTCTTGCTTTCCACGCCTTCGATGATCGACGGCACGTCGAAAATATCTCCCGAAGCCGTATTCACCAGCACCACGCCCTCACGCATTTTCGCAAGCGTTTCTCTGTCCACGCGGTATCTTTCCGGATTTTTCAGCTTCGCAGGATAAATAATCACCTCGCTTTCCGCATAAAAATCGTCCAGATTGCCGCCGTCGTCCTCGCCGTGTACCAGCACGCTGCACCCGATGCCCTGCAGTATCTCCGTAAGCCGCTTCGCCGCCTCGCCTTCGCCCACAACTCCTATTTTCTTCTGCGCCAGAATTTCGCCTTTCAGCGTGTCTATCGAATAATCGTTTACCTGTTGCAACCAGATAGCGCGTTTATATTTTCTGAGCGCCACCAGCGCAAGCATCAGCGTAAATTCCGCCACGGCGTCCGGCGGAAACGTAGAACGGCACACACGGATATTGTACCGTTTCGCCGCTTCGTAATCCACAGCGGTTTCTTCGTCGCGCACGGAAAGGAATTTCACGCCGTAAGAAGCAAGCGTTTTCATGGCTTCTTCGCCGAGTACGTCGTTACCGTACAAAGAAACGCCGTCGCAACATTCGCACAAAGCCGCGTTTTTCGGCGAAAAAATCTCTCTGCTTCGCGCGCTTTCAAAAATGTACTGCCGCTGCAAAGCCGAAAGTTTTGTTACTTCGTCCTCCCATAACCCGTAAAAAGCAAGCTTCATTTCGTTCACCTCGGAAATTTATTTTTTCTTTCTTCCGTATACTAAGCCCCCAGTATAATATATATTTTACCCGATTCCGCGTAAAAAAACAAGCGTTTCCCTCTCTCCTCCTGTCATTTTTTGCCCGTTTTTTAAAAATTTTTCATCGCTCGCCTCAAAACGAATGTTTTTCTTGACTTGTTTGCGCTTCTCTGTTATAATATCTGTACTTTTAAAAAGGAGAAAATCATGAGAAACCTTGTTATTAACACCGATTTACGCAACTCCTGGCAAGGCATATCCGAGGACAAATTCATCGAAACGGCGGCGGAAATCGGCTGGAACGGCGTTTTCAGCGACTGGACGGACGGCAAAGACATGAAGCGCGTAAGAACGCTGACGCAAAGAAACGGGCTTTACCTGCAATCGGTACATGCGCCGTTTACAAAAATCGCGGAGATGTGGGAAGAAGGCGAGCAGGGCGAAGCCGAACTCTGCCGCCAGCAAAACTGCCTGCGCGCCTGCGCGGAAATCGGCGTGCCCGTCGTAGTGGAACATGCCGTCATCGGCTTCGATAAACACACGCCGAACGAACTCGGCGTGAAGCGCTTCGAAACGTTGGCAAACGAAGCGGAGCGGCTTGGCATAAAAATCGCCATCGAAAATACCGAAGGAGAAGAATATCTCGAACGGCTGCTCTCCTGTTTAAACGGACACCCGGCCGTGGGATTTTGCATCGATACCGGGCATGAAATGTGTTACAACGAAAGCCGCGACCTTATATCGAAATATGCGCGACAACTCCTCTGCACGCACCTGAACGACAATATGAAAATTACGGGCGACGAAATCACCTGGCTCGACGATTCGCATATGATGCCGTTCGACGGACTTGCCGACTGGAAAAACATCGCCAAGCGCCTGAACGCCGCACGGTTTCAAGGCGACCTCACGTTCGAACTGGTGGGGAAAAACCGCCCGGAACGGCACACGCACGATATTTACGCCGCTTTGGATATGAATGCTTTTCTTGCTCTTGCCCTTGAAAAAGCAAAACAATTCCGCACTATGCTATAAAGAAAATTTATAAAAATGCCTTAACGTTTTCAGGCGCCGCCCGTATTCCTCACGGAATACGGGGTTCTTTTTACGAAAAATCATCGTGTTCCGAAACCGGAACACGATGAAATCGTTTTATTGTAAAGCCGCAATTATTCCGCGTTTTCTTCGCTTTCCGTCGGCTGCGTAGCCGCATAAGAACCTACGTACTGCGGAGAAAGCTGCTTGTAATCTTTCATGCCCGTACCGGCAGGAATCAGCTTGCCGATGATCACGTTTTCTTTCAAGCCCACAAGGTAATCGCGCTTGGTGCGGATAGCCGCTTCGGTAAGCACTCTCGAAGTTTCCTGGAAGGAAGCCGCCGAAAGGAAGCTGTCCGTCGCAAGAGAAGCCTTCGTAATGCCCTGCAAAACCCGTTTTGCAAGCGCCGGGCGCTTGCCCGCCTGAATCGCTTTCTGACTTTCTTCCTGGAAGGCGTTCAGATCCACCAGTTCGCCGGGCAGCAGATCCGTATCGCCCGCATTCTCCACGCAAACGCGCTTCAACATCTGCCGTACGATGATTTCAATGTGTTTATCGTTGATATCAACGCCCTGAGAACGGTAAACCGACTGTACCTGTTCCAGAATATAATCCTGCACGCCGGAAACGCCCTTGATACGAAGAATATCCTGCGGGTACACGCTGCCGAGGTTCAAAAGGTCGCCGGGTTGCACCTTGTCGCCTTCTTTCACTTTCAATTCTGCATTGAACGGAAGCACGTACTCTTTCAGTTCTTCACCCGTAGCCTCGTCCTTAATGAACACATGTTTCATATTGTCCGACATATCGATGGAAACGATACCGGAAACTTCGCTGAGGGTAGCGCAGCCCTTCGGACGGCGCACTTCGAACAATTCTTCAACACGGGGCAGACCTTGCGTAATATCGCCCGTAGCCGCGATGCCGCCCGTATGGAACGTACGCATCGTAAGCTGCGTGCCGGGTTCGCCGATAGACTGCGCCGCGATGACGCCCACGGATTCGCCCACCTGTACAGGCAGAGTGGTAGCCATGTTCTTGCCGTAGCACTTCGCGCACACGCCTACTTTTGAACGGCAGGAGAATACGCTGCGGATAGAAACTTCGCGGATGTTCGCTTTGGCAATCTTGTTGGCAAGTTCTTCCGTAATGAATTCGTTTTCCTTCACCAGCACTTCGCCGTTCTCGGGGTTCACAACGTTTTCCGAAGCGAATCTGCCCACCAGACGATCGCGCAGACTTTCGATTTCTTCGCCCGCCGCGTCCAGAATCGCGCGCACTTTCATGCCCATCGGCTTTTTGCCGGCGCAGCAATCTTCTTCGCGAACGATAATTTCGTGCGATACGTCCACCAGACGACGGGTCAGATAGCCGGAGTCCGCCGTTTTCAGCGCGGTATCCGTCAACCCCTTACGTCCGCCGTGCGAAGAAATGAAATATTCAAGCACGGACAATCCGTTTCTGAAGCACGATTTAACGGGAACTTCGATTTTCTTACCCTGAGGGTTCACCATCAGACCGCGCATACCGGAAAGCTGTTTGATCTGGTCGATCGAACCGCGGGCGCCGGAATCCGCCATCATCCAGATGGGGTTGAACTTATCCGTTTCGCCCTGCTGCTCAAGCAGCTTGGCCACTTTCGAAGTCGCCTCGTCCCACTGGTCGATCACGGCGTTGTAACGTTCTTCTTCGGAAAGCAGACCTCTGGAGAACTTCTTGGCAATCTTGCCCACCGCTTCTTCCGCCTGCGCAACGATTTCCTGCTTCTCTTCGGGAATCTTCATATCGAATACCGAAGTGGTAAGCGCTGCAAGCGTGGAATACTTGTAACCTCTTTCCTTAATCGCGTCCAACACGTACGAAGCCTTGGGGGCTGCGCCGGTTTTAAAGCAGGCTTCAACGATTTTGGAAAGATGCTTCTTGCCGATGGCGCGCTTGTTTCCGATAAATTCGGCGTCAAGTTCGAGTCTGAGATACGATTGCGGCGTATCGCGGTGCACGAAATCAAGGTCCTGCGGCAACCCATCGTTATAAATCAGTCTGCCGATCGTGGTGCGGATAATACCCACCACTTCGCGGCGCCCCGTCTTTTCGTTCAGGCGCACCGTCGCGCACTTGATGGGAGCTTTTCCTTCCGCAACGTCTTTATCGAAATCGCATTCGCAGGTATAAGGCAGCGGTAAATCGTCGAATTTCCCTTCGGGAAGCTCTACAACGCGCTGCAGATACATTTCGTCCTGTTCGTGCGCGACTTTCGTCTGATATGCGATAATCGCTTCGTTTTCCGAAGAATACACGGGCGGAATATAAACTTCGCCGTTTTCGTCCGGGCGCCCCTGCGAATCGTATTTTTTGCCCTCTTCTCGGCGTTTGATAGTCAGGCAGTACGCGCCGATAATCATATCCTGCGTGGGCGACATTACCGATTTACCGTCGGCAAGTTTCAGAATGTTGTTCGCGGAAAGCATCAGGAATCTTGCTTCCGCCTGCGCTTCCACGCTGAGCGGAAGGTGCACTGCCATCTGGTCGCCGTCGAAGTCGGCGTTGAAAGGTCCGCAGACAAGCGGAGAAATCTTGATGGCTCTGCCTTCGATTAAAACGGGTTCGAACGCCTGAATGGAAAGGCGGTGCAGCGTAGGCGCACGGTTTAAAAGCACGGGGTGATCTTTGATAACGTCCTCAAGAACGTTCCACACCATATCTTTCGCCTTTTCCACGGCACGTTTCGCCGTTTTGATGTTGTGGCACTGACCGCTTTCCACAAGACGGCGCATAATAAACGGCTTGAACAGCTCTATCGCCATTTCCTTGGGCAAGCCGCACTGATAAATTTTCAGATCGGGGCCTACAACGATAACCGAACGTCCCGAATAGTCCACACGTTTACCCAGCAGGTTCTGACGGAAACGTCCCTGTTTACCGCGGAGCATGGCGGAGAGAGATTTCAGCTCTCTGTTCGAAGGTCCGGAGAATGCTTTTCCTCTTCTGCCGTTATCGATCAGCGCGTCCACAGCTTCCTGCAACATACGCTTTTCGTTTTTGACGATCATTTCCGGAGCGGAAATTTCCATCATCTTCTTGAGGCGGTTATTGCGGTTGATAACGCGGCGATACAAATCGTTCAGATCGGACGTAGCGAATCTGCCGCCGTCCAGCTGTACCATCGGACGGATATCCGGCGGTATTACGGGAAGCACGGTAAGAATCATCCATTCGGGGCGGTTGCCGCTCTTTCTGAAAGATTCCACCACTTCCAGACGCTTGATAGCCTTTACGGCTTTCTGCCCCTGAGGGTTCTCCGCGATGATCTGCCTGCAGCTTTCGGCTTCTTTATCCAGATCCACCGCCATCAGAAGTTCGCGGATAGATTCCGCGCCCATGCCTACTTTCAAACCGGTAACGGAAGATTCGCCGTATTTCTCTTCGATTTCGCGCAGCTGCTTTTCGGTGATGACCTGTTTTACGGAAAGTTCGTTCACGCTGCCCGGATCGAGCACCACGTATTCCGCGAAATAAAGCACTTTTTCCAAAGGCTTCGGGCTCATATCGAGAAGCAGACCGATTTTGGAAGGCACGCCTTTAAAATACCAGATATGCGAAACGGGAGCGGCCAGTTCGATATGCCCCATACGCTCTCTTCTCACCTTGCTGCGTGTAATTTCAACGCCGCACTTCTCGCACACGTGCCCTTTATATTTCACTCTTTTATATTTTCCGCAATGGCATTCCCAATCCTTCATCGGCCCGAAGATTTTTTCGCAGAACAAACCGTCGCGTTCGGGTTTCTGGGTGCGGTAATTGATGGTTTCCGGCTTCGTTACTTCGCCGTAAGACCATTCTCTGATTTTTTCCGGAGACGCAATACTTATCTGAATGGAATTGAAATCGTTTAATTCGTACATTTTCTAATCTCCTTAATTACTCCTCGTCGTCCGAACCGTCGTCTTCGACTTCTTCAAATAAAGAACCGAAATTGAAGTCCTCGTCGTCATCCGAGAAATCTTCGTCGTCCGTAAGGTCGTCGCCCTTATCGTCCGTCTTATCGTCGGTTTCTTCCTCTTCGTCCTCAAACAGCGATACGTCGCCGTCCTCGTCCTCGTTTTCGTCGTCCGCTTCGGAGAAATCGATATCTTCGAGCTCCGCTTCCTTTTCGAGTTCCTTGCGTTTCTCGTCCTCGTCGCGCGCGTCCTCCTCGTCGTCGAATTCGCGGATAATCAGCTCGTCGCCCGTTTCCGTCAGCACTTTTACGTCCAGCGCAAGAGATTGCAGTTCTTTCAGAAGCACTTTAAACGCTTCGGGTATTCCCGGTTCGGAAATATTTTCGCCCTTCACGATGGATTCGTACGTCTTTACACGCCCTACGATATCGTCCGATTTTACGGTAAGAATTTCCTGCAGAATGTGCGCCGCGCCGTAAGCTTCCAGCGCCCAGACTTCCATCTCGCCGAAACGCTGACCGCCGAACTGGGCTTTACCGCCGAGCGGCTGCTGCGTAACCATGGAATAAGGACCGATGGAACGCGCGTGAATCTTATCGTCTACAAGGTGAATCAGCTTAATCATATACTGAACGCCGATCGTAACGCGGTTTTCGAAAGGTTCGCCCGTTCTGCCGTCGAACACCTGGAACTTGCCGTCCACTTTGCCGTCGGGGTTCAGCAGGTTGTTTTCGCGGAACATCGTTTCGATGTCCTTTTCCGTCGCGCCGTCGAATACGGGCGTGGCGATCTTCCAGCCCAGCTGCTTGCACACATAGCCGAGGTGCACTTCCAGCACCTGACCGATATTCATACGCGAAGGAACGCCCAACGGGTTCAGAAGAATCTGCAACGGCGTACCGTCGGCAAGGAAAGGCATATCCGCCTGCGAAAGCACGCGGGAAATAACGCCCTTGTTTCCGTGGCGGCCGGCCATCTTGTCGCCCACCTGAATTTTACGCTTCTGCGCGATGTATACGCGCACAAGTTTGGAAACGCCGGGTTCCAGTTCGTCTTTGTTTTCTCTCGTGAACACTTTCACGTCCACTACCACGCCGCCTTCGCCGTGCGGCACGCGGAGCGAAGTATCGCGTACTTCGCGCGATTTCTCGCCGAAGATCGCGCGGAGAAGTCTTTCTTCGGGCGTAAGTTCCGTTTCGCCCTTCGGGGAAACTTTACCCACCAGAATATCGCCGCTCTGCACTTCCGCGCCGATGCGCACGATGCCGTCCTCGTCCAGATCTTTCAGCGCGTCGTCGCCCACGTTGGGAATATCGCGCGTGATTTCTTCGGGACCGAGCTTCGTATCTCTCGCTTCGGTTTCGTGCTCTTCGATATGGATGGAAGTGAACACGTCGTCCTGCACCAGTTTTTCGGAAAGCAGAATGGCGTCCTCGTAGTTGTAGCCTTCCCATTCCATGTAGCCGATGAGAATATTTTTACCGAGGGCAAGTTCGCCGTTGTTCGTGGAGGGACCGTCGGCAATGATTTCGCCTTTCGCCACTCTGTCGCCCGTAGAAACGATCGGGCGCTGATTCAGGCAGGTGCCCTGGTTGGAACGTTCGAATTTCTTCAGAGGATATTCGTCAATCGTGCCGTTATCCTCGCGCACCTTAATCAGGTTGGATGCGCAACCCACTACCACGCCGGCTTCTTTCGCGCGCACCATAACGCCGGAATCGCGCGCAATCGCGGCTTCGATGCCGGTTGCCACAATGGAAGATTCCGTCTTTAAAAGAGGCACTGCCTGACGCTGCATGTTCGAACCCATGAGGGCACGGTTGGTATCGTCGTTTTCAAGGAAAGGAATCAACGCGGTAGCCACGGAAACAAGCTGCTTGGGCGAAACGTCCATGTAGTCCATTTTCTCGCGCGGCATTTCGGTGATTAAATCCTGATGGCGGCACGCAACGCGTTCGTGTACGAATCTGCCGTTTTCGTCCAGCGGTTCGTTCGCCTGCGCCACGATGTATCTGTCCTCTTCGTCCGCCGTCAGATAATCCACGTGATCGGTTACGATGCCCGTATCTTTATCCACTCTTCTGTACGGGCTCATAATAAAGCCGTATTCGTTTACTTTCGCAAACGTGGCAAGCGAGGAAATCAGACCGATGTTCTGACCTTCGGGCGTTTCGATCGGGCACATACGCCCGTAATGCGTGTGGTGAATATCGCGCACTTCGAAGGTTGCGCGATCGCGGTTCAAGCCGCCGGGACCGAGCGCGGAAAGTTTACGCTTGTGCGTCAGTTCCGCAATCGGGTTCGTCTGATCCATAAACTGGGAAAGCTGCGAAGAACCGAAAAATTCGCGGATCACCGCCGATACGGGGCGGATATTGATGAGTCCGGAAGCCGTAACCTCCATCGGGTCCTGCGTAGCCATTCTTTCCTTAATCAGTCTTTCAAGGCGGGAAATACCCACGTGCAGCTGATTCTGAAGCAGTTCGCCTACGGAACGCACGCGGCGGTTGCCGAGGTGGTCGATGTTATCGATCGTTCCGATGCCGTATTTTAAGTCGAGGTTGGTGGAAACGGAAGCCACGATGTCGTCCACGGTTACGTGCTTGTGGCACAGTTTGTCCGCCAAAGGACGAATCTCTTTCTTTTCTTCCTTCGTGGGAATGGGGTTCTCGCGGGAAAGGATTTCGTGGAACAGTTTGCAGGCGGCAACGAATTTTCTTCTGTTGTCGCGGCGCTTTTCTCTGTTCTTCTTCTCTTCCTGCTTCTCGTCCTCTTCCACGGGTTTTTCTTTCGTGTAGTACAGCGCGTCGATTTCGTTCACGTACTGTTCCGCCACTTCTTCCACGCTCGATTCCGCGCACGCTTCGGCAATCAGCTTCGAGAATTTATAGTTGGGATAGTACACGGTGGGAAGCAGACCGAAATCTTTCGCTCTCGCCTGCAAAGGAATATCCGAAATCGCCGTGAAATCAACGGTGTTGTTCGCGATGATTTTGTGGCGGATTTCGCCGTCCTCGGGGTCGTTCACAAGCACGAACACTTCGTTCACGCCCGCGTTCTGAATTTCGCGCGCCTTCGCTTCGGAAATCTTCTCGCCCGCGTTCGCCATAATTTCGCCCGTTTCGGGGTTCACGATGTCATCCGCGACGATCTGCCCCGGCAGACGATAGGCAAGGTTCAGCTTTTTATTGTACTTGTATCTGCCCACCTTGGCTACGTCATAGCGGCGGGTATCGAAGAACAGATTATAAAGGTGCGTACGCACGGAATCTTCCGTGGGCACTTCGCCGGGGCGCAGACGGCGATACAGTTCGATCAGACCGTCCGATTCCGATTTGGTGGAATCTTTCGCCACAGTTTCGCGAATCATCTTGTCGCCGGGGAACAGCTGTTCGATCGCATGATCGCTGCCGAAACCGAGCGCGCGGAGAAGCACCGTAACGCAAAGTTTCTTCTTTCTGTCCACACGCACATACAAGGTATCCTGAGCGTCCTGTTCCAGTTCCAGCCAGGCGCCCTTGTTCGGCATCACCGTGGTGGTAAACATTTCCTTACCGGTTTTATCTTTGGCGGAAGCGTTGTAAACGCCGGGCGAACGCACCAGCTGCGAAACGATAACGCGTTCCGCGCCGTTGATGATGAACGAGCCGTTCTCCGTCATCTTGGGCAAATCGCCCATGAACACTTCCTGGTCAACCACTTCGTTTTTCACCTTGTTCACAAGGCGCACTTTCACGCGGAGAGGCAGCGAATAGGTAGCGTCGCGGTTGCGGCACTCTTTCTCGTCGTACTTGGGCTTATCGCCGAAGCGGTGGTCGAGGAAGTACAGTTCGAAGTGGTCGGAATAGTCGGTAATCGGGGAGAAATCCTCAAATACTTCGCTGATGCCCTCTTCGATAAACGATCTGTAGCTTTCCTTCTGAATTTCCACAAGTTCGGGAATATCGATCACTTCGTTGATCTTGCCGAATTTGCGTCTTTCGTTCTTACCGTATTTGCAAATAGGTAAATCCATCGGTTTAAATTACTCCTTAGATGTTGTTAAGCCGACCTACCGAGTATATCTTTTCATCGATAAAAATCATTTTTTTGCGTGCGGGTTACTTTTTTTCTCTTTCTTTGCTTTACTTTTCCGCCGCTTTACGCTATAATAGACAGGAAAGAAATTTCCGTACGGAGCGCAATGCGGCATAGTAACGCATAATAATACATTATCTAATTATAGCCGCGTTTCAAAAATAAGTCAAGCGTTTTTAACGCCGCTTTTACCCTTTTCCCCGATTTTTCCTTATTTTGAATTATTTTTTACTTTTTCAAGGTGGTTTTCCTATGAGAATCGACAAATTTTTAAAGGTTTCCCGCATCTTAAAACGCCGCACCGTGGCGCAGGAAGCGTGCGGCGCGGATAAAATTCTTTTAAACGGCAAGCCCGCCAAGTCCGGCGCCCGCGTAAAAGAAGGCGATATTATCGAAATTCTCTTTTCGGGCGGCGCGCTGAAATGCCGCGTGCTTTCCGTAAAAGAAGTCGTTAAAAAAGAAGAAGCGGCGAAAATGTACGAGGTGATCGCATGAACGCCGCCGGTTTTTCCGCCGCAAAAACGCCGGCGAACCCCGCTTGCTCAAACGCCTCCGTCTGCGCGCTTATCTGTGCGGGCGGCAAAGGCACGCGCGCGGGATTCAATAAGAACAAACTTTTAAAAGACGTCCTCGGCATCCCCGTGCTGGAACGCACCATGGCGGCATTCGCGGCGGCGGGCGCGGACGAAATCGTAGTGGCGGCTTCGCCGGACGATTTTTCCGAAATCGTCCCTCTTTGCCGTAAGTACGGAGCCACGCTCTGCGAGGGCGGCGCCACGCGTTTTTTCTCGGTGCATAACGCGCTGGCTCACGTACGAAGCGAAATCGTTTTAATCCACGACGGCGCGCGTCCGTTCGTTTCCGCGGAAGCAATTGCAACCTGCGTAGAAAACGTAAAAAAATACGGCAGCGGCGTGTGTGCCGTGCCCTCCACCGATACGCTTGCCACGGCGGACGAAAACGGTGAAATTCTCTCCTACCCCGTCCGCGCAAACACCTATCGGATACAAACGCCGCAGGGCTTTTATCTTACGGAAATCCGCGCCGCATACGAAAAAGCAATTGCCGAAAACGCAACCGATTTCACCGACGATTCCTCGGTATACGCGGCATACGTCCGCAAGCCGAAACTTTGCGCGGGCGAAAAAAAGAACGTAAAACTTACCTACGCGGAAGATTTCCGCAACGCTTTCGCTCGCGTGGGCATAGGCGTAGATACGCACGCGTTCGGGCGCGCGCAGAATTATATCGTACTCGGCGGAGTCCGCGTGCCGTCGGAAAGCGGGCTTGTCGCGCACAGCGACGGCGACGTATTATGCCATGCTGTGATGGACGCGCTCTTATCCGCCGCGGGCTTAAAAGACATCGGGCACTACTTTCCCGATACAAACGACGAATGGAAAAACGCCGACTCCATGAAAATGCTCGCGCAGGTAACGGCACTGATCCGCGAACAAGGCTTCCGCCCCGCGAATTTGTCGGCGGCGATTCAGGCGGAAAAACCGCGCCTTGCCGGGTACATCGAGCCAATCAAAAAATCGCTTGCGGAAGCGCTGAATTTACCCGAAACGGCGGTGGGTATCTCGGCGGGCACCAATGAAAAACTCGGCTATATCGGCGAAGGCAAAGGCATCACGGTAAACGCCGCCGTACTTTTAGAGAAAATTTAATTCAAGGAAATTCCCCGATTATGGCTACAAAACAAACTTCTCAGTTCGTCTGTTCCGAATGCGGCTACGCCGCGCCCCGCTGGCTGGGAAAATGCCCCTCCTGCGGCGCTTTCAACACCATGCAGGAAGAACTTATCGCCCCCGCTCCCGCCGCAAAAGCAGGCAAAAGCGTCGCCCGTTCCGCCTTTTCGCTCGGCAGCGAAAAAGCCAAACCGCTTTCCGAGGTGAAATACGAAGAATTTCAACGCGTTTCTTCGGGCATCCCGGAACTTGACACCGTGCTCGGCGGCGGCATCGTGCGCGGCTCGCTGGTGCTGCTCGGCGGCGATCCGGGCATCGGCAAATCCACTCTTTTAACGCAAGCCGCGGCATACCTTTCCAAAAATCACCGCGTTCTGTACGTCTCCGCCGAAGAAAGCTGTTCGCAGGTAAAAATGCGCTGCGATCGGCTGGAACTCAAATCGGACGGGCTTCTGCTTCTCAACGAAACAAACCTCGAAAGCATCGAAGAAAATTTAGACGGCGTGGAATACGCCGTCATCGATTCGGTTCAGGCGATCTACACCGATTCGCTTTCGGGCGCGGCGGGCAGCGTAGGGCAGGTGCGCGAATGCGCCGCCTCGCTGATGCGCATCGCCAAAAACCGCGGCATCACCTTTTTCATCATCGGGCACGTTACCAAAGAAGGCTCGCTTGCCGGTCCGAAAGTGCTGGAACACATTATGGACACCGTGCTGTATTTCGAAGGCGAAAAGGAAGAAAATTACAAGCTTCTCCGCGCCGTGAAAAACCGTTTCGGCTCGGCGCAGGAAGTAGGCGTTTTCGAAATGACGGAAAAAGGCTTGAAAAGCGTGCTTTCCCCCTCCGATTTGTTCCTGTCCGATACGCGCGGCGTGGCGGCGGGCAGCGTGGTAACGCCGTCGGTGAGCGGCAACAGATGTATGAGCGTGGAACTGCAAACGCTGATTTCGCGCACCGCGTACGGCTTGCCGCGCAGAATGTCGCTCGGCATCGATTACAACAAACTGGTGGTGCTTATCGCCGTTCTGGAAAAGCGCTGCGGCGTGCCGTTTTATCAATCGGACGTATACATCAACGCGATGGGCGGCATCCGTCTTTCGGAACCGAGCGTAGACCTTGCCGTATGCGCGGCGCTTGCAAGCGCCGCGGCGGATACGCCCGTCGATAAATACACGGCGGTATTCGGCGAAGTGGGGCTTACGGGCGAAGTGCGCTCGGTATCGTTTGCGGAAAAGCGTGTGAACGAGTGCATCAAAACGGGATTCAGAAAAGTGATTCTGCCCGCGAAATGTATGGCAAGCTGCCGCAAATTCGCGGATAAAATTCAGCTTGTACCCGTAAGCTACGTAAACCAGATGATTAAAGAATTATCGTTGCGCCCCGCGCCGAGTACAATTTCCGCGCCGAGTACCGCCCCCGCCCAAAGCGCAAATAATTTTAAAGCCTGATAACGGGCTTACCCTTGAAAAAAGTGCCGACGCGCCCTTTTATCTTCAAGCAAAATTTTTGTTAAAACAATACCTCGTCAAAAAAGCACAAAGCGAACATCCGCCTTGCGCTTTTTCATTATCCGTAAATTCTGCTCAAAATTTGAATGTAATATAATCTTTTACTTTCTTTTGCACATTATAATTTGTAACCCGACCTTTTTCATTAACACTAGCCGCAAGAAATTTTTTTGTGAAGCTCGTTTCATTTCCGCAATTTTCGCATGTACAATCAAACGTTTCGTAAGCATATACTTTTTTTCCGTCGTCCGATTCGCTCCTCTGCGATTCCTCCCACTTGATTGTATAGCCATACCCGCATTTCGAACAGAATAATCGTTTGATTCTTTGTACTTCGCTGCACCCCTCAAAAACCCCGACTCCAACAAATATTAAGCCTATCAGCCCCATCACGATACCAAAGCCCTCCGCTTTACCGCGCAACAGCATCCCGATGCCAGCCAACACCGCGCCGATAACAGTTATCGTTAAATACGTAAATATTGTCTTTTTAATCGCTTTTTTTCTTTGGTCTTTGTAATCTTCCATACTTTCTCCTTTGTTTGATAGCGTATCGCTATAATTTTCTTTTATTATATAACTATATGCTATAATTGTCAAGTAAAATTATGGATATATTCAGAAAAAATATTTACGAACTTCGAAAACTGAATCGTTTCACGCAAAGAGAAGTTGCGCAGCGCCTCGGAATCTCTCAACCGTCGTATATCCGCTACGAAAACGGCTCGGCGGAACCCACTCTCGAAAACTTAGTAAAAATCGCCGATTTGTACGACGTTTCCGTCGATTTTCTGCTGGGCAGAAAAGAAATTTAATCCGGCGCGCCGTTACCTTCTCTCTCTTTTTCGCCGTTCTCTTTCCCGTCCATTTTCACTTTCTTTTTTGCTCTTCATTTCACGTCCGCCGCTAAAAAAAGCACCTCCGCGCATTGCGGAAGTGTTTTTTGTTTTTTATCCTACAGCAAATTTTTCAAAAAATCTCTTCGGGCGAATGAACGCATTTTTCCGCGCCGTGCGCGATTAAAAATTCTTCGCTTTTAAAGCCCCAGCACACCGAAATACACGGCAATCCCGCGTTTTTCGCCGTTTCGATATCCACTTCCGAATCGCCGATATACACCGCCTTTCCGCCGCCCAGCTTCTCTATCGCCGCAAACACCGAATCGGGCGCGGGTTTTTTCCGTATCCCCGCCGCCTCGTTCTCGCCGATCGCCACGCCGCAAAGCTTGCCGAAATACCGTTCGCACAGCCCTTTCACCGCAAAATCCGCTTTATTCGATACCACCGCCACGCGCTTTTTCGCCGCGTTCAGCCGCCGCAGCATTTCCAAAACGCCCGCATACGGAGCCGTATGGTCGAACATGCGCGCCCCGTAATACTCTTTAAAATACGAAAACGCCCGATTGAAAACCGCTTCGTCCGCCGCCCGTTCTCCGAGCGCCCGCGTAATAAGAAGCTTAATGCCGTTGCCCACAAACGCGCGCACTTCGTCTTTCGTCCGTTCCGCCGCGCCCACGTGCCGCATCGCCGCGTTCGTGGCAAGATATAAATCTTCCAGCGTATTCAAAAGCGTGCCGTCTAAATCAAACACATAAATATCGAAATCTTCCGCCGCCATCTCCGCACCTCAAAAACACGAACTCCTTTGTAAAAACTCAGCCCAGAACATCTTTCACTACGCGCAGAAACGACGTCCTGTTGTCGCTCCCCGTCTTGATATAAATCGCCGAAATGTAATTGCGCGCCGTGCCCTCCGTCAGCTTCAGCGCCGAAGAAATCTGCCTGTTCGTAAACCCTTCGTACATCATCAGGGCAATTTCCGTTTCTCTGTCGGAAAGCAGAAACGCGCGTTTTAATCTGAGTTCCCTGCTCGCCGTTACGTCTTTCGCCGCGTCGGCAATGCGCTTCGCTATCTTTGCGGGAAGAATGGTATCTCCCGCGTACGCGTTTTTCACCGCGTCGATTAAAGCGGAAGAAGATATATCTTTCAATAAATATCCGCATGCGCCGTGATTGATGGCGTTTAAAATATAATCGCTGTCGTCAAACGTCGTCAGCACCACCACTTTAGTATCGGGAAATTCCGATTTGATACGCTGCGTGGCAACCACCCCGTTCATATTCGGCATACGGATATCCATCAGCACCACGTCCGGGCGCCACACGCGGCACTTTTCCAGCGCGTCCGCGCCGTCGCACGCAATCCCCGCCGTTTCCAGCCCCGCGTCCGTTTCCAGCACGCTTTTAATCCCCTCAGCCAGAATCGTCTGATCGTCCGCAATCAGCACCCTGATTTTCTTTCCGCTATTTTCGTCCATCTTCGTCCGCTCCTTTCAAAGCTTCTCCTTTGCCGTCCTGCGGCAATACCATCTGTATTTCGAATCCGCCGTCCTCGTCGGAAGAAAACGCCGCGCGACCGCCGAACCGTTCCGCTCGTTCGCGCATGCCCGTCAGTCCGAACCCCGTTTTAAACGGCTGCTTCGCGCCCGAACCGTTATCCGAAAGCAAAAAACCGATTTCTCCGTTCTCCGCTTTCAGCTCAAAATAAAACGCCGTGGCGCCCCCGTGCCGCAGTCCGTTCGAAATCCCTTCTTTCAAAGAATTACACAAAAAACGATACTTCGCGGGAGATACAACCGCCTCGTCTATATCCGAACGGATAATCACCCCCGTGCCGTCCGAAGATTCGTGCACAATCGATAAAAGCGCCTCTTTCAGCGTTGAATTTTCTTTCGCGCCCGAAAGCAGATGCACGCTTTCCCGCAGTTCTTCCAGCGCGTGCTTCGCCTGCAGGTTCGCCGCCACAATACTCCGTTTTGCCGCCGCCGCGTCCTTTTCAATCGTCAGTTTCGCCGCCTCCGTCTGCATAATCACCGTAGTGATCGAATGTCCCGCCGTATCGTGAATGTCTTTCGCTATCCGCTGCCGTTCTTCCAAAGCGGTAACTTCCGCCAGATTTTCGTACGCTTTTTCCAGCCGCTCGTTGCTTTCGTCCAGCCGTCTGAGCGTTTCCGAAAGCCGCGCGGACTGCCTGTAAAACCGCACCCCGAACGTAACTGCAATGAAATGAACGATTAAAATCACCAGATCGTTGAACGATTGCGCCAACAGCCACGCCCCCGTGCCGTCGCCGCGAATCAGCCCCGACGCCCAGAACGTAGCCACATACACCACCAGCGAAACAAGACATCCCAGAATCGAAGCCGCCATTTTTTCGGCGCTCAGATAATAATCGGTAAGAATAATCATATACAGCGTGGATAAAAACCGGCTGCCCGTTACCGCGGTAAGCATAAACGCGGCAAGAAATTCCGGAACGTAACACCAAAGCTTCGCCTTGAAAGTTTTTAACCCGCAGAGCCGCACGATTTCCGCCGCCGTAAGCACCAGCACGGCCGCGCTCACCAGCACAAGCCCCGTATACAGATTGTTTTGTTTCGCATAAGAGATTTGCGGAATCAGTATAAACGATTCTATCACCAGCATGAACACAAACAAAAGAATTTTTGCCAAATCGAAATACGTGTTCGCGTTGCGCCAGTCCACGGAATCCAGCAGCTGCCTTACGGCGTTTTTTTCTTTTCTTTCTTCCGCCGCTCCGCCCTGCGTCTGCGTTTCCGCCACGGCGGCTTTTTCTCCGTTTTTCGTCTTATTGTTCAAAATACACCGCCTCCGCGTTCTTCAGCTTTTGCTTATCGTTCGAATCGACTTTATTTTATCATATCCGCAAAAAAAAGTCAACGTCTTCCCGCGCGATAAAAGCGGCTTTCCCGATTTTTCGGAAAAGCCGCCCGCATTTTTTATTTATAATTTCATCATATGCCAAGCGCAGATTGCATTACCAACAGATTTTCGACGACATGGAATACTGCGTATCTTCCGGAAGTTCCACGTTTATTTTTCCCTGCAGCGGCAGATTTTTCGAAGAACCGCCCACATACACTTCGAACCAACCGTTTTCCACATGCCATTTATCCAGCGCCGTGCTGTAATAAGCAAAGCTTGAAAAATCCAGCGCCACGCGTACCGTTTTCGTTTCGTGCGGCTGAATCAGATCTTTCGAAAATGCTTTCAGTTCCTTATCCGCGCGATGCACCATCGCCGCTACGTCTTTCACATAAACTTGCGAAACCTCTTTCCCCGCCACGCCGGAAACGTTGGTAATATCGTACGAGAGTTCGTAATCCGTATCTCCCTTCTTTTCGATTTTCAGATTCGTATATTCGAATTTCGCATACGAAAGACCGTGTCCGAACGGAAACAGCACTTCCTTATTCGCGTGGTCGTAATAGCGATACCCCACATAAATGCCGTCGTCGTACAAATCCGCCTCGCCGTTGAACGTATCGCCGCCCTTGTACGTATCCTCCAACGTCAGCGGGAATGTTTCCGTCAGTTTGCCGCTGAAATTATCCTCGCCGCAAAGCAGCGCGGCAAGTGCCTCGTTCACGCCTTCGCCCGCAAAGCCCGCAAACACCACGGCGTCCACCGCGTCTATCCAGCGGCTCATATCCACGGCGCTGCCCGCATACACAATCACCACCGTTTTTTTCGCGCGCGCCGCTACCTTTAAAATACGGTCCTCCTGCGAAGCCGAAAGCCGTATCGAAAAACGGTCGTCGCCCTCGCTTTCCGTTTCGTCGCCGTGTCCTACGGGCAGAATCGTTACGTCCGCGTCGTACGCCTGCAAAAGCCCGTCGCGCATATTCCGACCGAACTTCCAGTCAGGTCTGTACAACATCTCCGCGCCCGTCTTTTCGCCGATCAGTTCGTGCAGCGCCGTCTGCTGGAACGCCGTGCGCACTTTGCCGGAACCGCCGCCGGAAACCGCAGGCGTTTCCGAATACGAACCGTATACGAAAATTTTCTGCTTTTTGCCGCACTTTTTGCACATGCCGTTCAAAGGCAGCGCGCCGCTCTCGTTTTTCAGAAGCACAATGCCTTCTTTTGCGATTTTCACCGCTGTTTCATGCCGGCTTTCTTCCGTGGAGGTTATCTTTTTCAACGGCGCCGCGTCCTCGCATTTTTCCGCAAGTTCCAGCACTTTCTCCGCGCGCTCGTCAATCTGCGCTTCCGTCAGTCGGCCGCTCTTCACCGCTTCCGCCAGCTCCTCGGCATACCCCTTCCCGTACGGCATACACAAATCCAGCGTCGCTTCCACCGCTCTCACCGAGTTGTGCACCGCGCCCCAGTCGGACATAATCAGCCCGTCGAATCCGAACTGCCCGCGCAGTACGTCTTTCAGGAGTTTCTTGTTTTCGGAAGCGTACACGCCGTTCACGGGATTGTACGAACACATCACCGTCCAAGGTTTCGCCTCCATCGCCATTTCAAACGGCTTCAGGTAAATTTCGTGCAGCGCACGTTCGTCCACGTCGCTCGACTGGTTGCATCTGTCGTATTCTCGGTTGTTCGCGCAGAAGTGCTTCACCGAAGTCCCCACGCCTTTTTCCTGCACGCCTTTCACATACTGCACGGCAAAGCAGCCGGCAAGATACGGATCCTCGGAAAAATATTCGAAATTTCTGCCGCAAAGAGGCGAACGCTTGATATTCACGCCCGGCGCTAAAATCACGTCGGCGCCGCGATAAATGCACTCGTCCGCAATCGTCGCGCCGTATTCGTACGCCAGATTTAAATTCCACGTGTTTGCCAGAACGTGGCAGGTAGGCAGCGCCGTAGCGGTAAACGTTTCGTCCGTATTTTTCGGGTTGTGCATGCGCAGTCCGGAAGGTCCGTCCGAAACCCACACGGCTTTCGCTTTTCCGTTCGCGTCGTTCGTCTGCCATGTGTTCGAGCCGATCAAAAGCGAGCATTTCTCTTCAAGCGTAAACTTTTTCAAATCGTATTTTTTCATCTTTTACTCCTATTATTTTTTGTTTTCGCGATTATAAAAAACCAACCGGATTTTTTGTACAAACCGCTTTACGATACAATTATAGCATACATTTTTTTAAAATTCTTCTCAAAAACAGTTGAATTTATTCTCATTTTATGATATAATCTTCCAGAAAATTTTTTAAGGAAAAAGCACAACAATGCAGGGTTTTTACGAAGAATACCGCGACGACAACGAAAATTTCAGCGTTTCGCGCAACGGTCATTACTCATATCCGCCGCACTTTCACCGCAGCCTCGAAATTCTTATCGTCAACAAGGGCGCGCACTCCGTGGTGCACAACGGCGTGCCGTATGCGGTGCAAAACGGCGATCTGTTTTTTTGTTCCAGCTACGATCTGCACTCCTACGGCGTTTCCGCCTGCGGCGAACAGGACGACTGCGTGTTAATCGTTCCCGCCCGCTACACATCTTCGTTCAACGAACGCAACAACGGCTATCGCCCCTCAACCCCGCTTCTGCACGATCCCGCTCTCTGCCGCGAACTTCTGCAAATCGCCGATCGATGGATGGGCAGCGAAAAAAACGCGGGGGTGCGCGGCGCCGCCACCGAACTGGCGCTTGCCCTTATCGAAAGCCGTTTGCAAATGGTGCCCGATAAAGAAAAAGACGAAACTCAGCTTATCCGTATGCTTCTTTCCTACCTTTCCGAACGTTTTCGCGAAGAAATTTCCCTGCCGCTCCTCGCGCGGAAATTCGGCTACACCGAAGCGCACTTATCGCGCGTGTTCCACCGCTACACGAACACGGGGCTTCCCCGCTATCTCAACCGTCTGCGACTGAACTACGTGGAAAACCGCAAAAAAAACGACCCCGACGCCGACCTCACGCAAGTGATTTTCGACGCGGGATTCAGAAGCATACCCACCTATTACCGAGCCAAAGCGCAAAACGACGAACCGCTCGCCGCACACGGAAAAGCGTAAAACAATATTATCGTTCATACGGGCAATGCCCCGTATTCTTCAAACCCGTAACGGGATACAAACGTTCTGCCGTCGGCATAAGCCAGCGGCGAATCACCGGAAAAACGCAGAGTGATTTTCTTAGCGATCAGACACTGCCGCGTTTTTCCGTATTTTTTATTCAGCGCCTTATCGCCGTATTTCGTATCGCCCAGCACGGGATGCCCCAAAAAAGCCGCATGCGCGCGGATCTGATGAGTTTTTCCCGTATGCAGAAACACTTCGCACACGGCAATATCCCCCTTTTTCAGAATCGGCTGAAATCCCGTTACTATCTTTTCCGCGCCCGCAGACGGTTTCCCGCTCACGCGCACTTCCGCCCGCGCCGCGTCTTTGGCAAGATACGCCGTCTGCCGCGTTTCGTCCGCCGAAAAACAATTTTTCATCACGGCGAGATACGTCTTTTCCACGTCGCGTTCCTTAAACGCCCGCTTCAGTTCCTCCGCGCACGCCGCGTTTTTTGCAAAAATCATCAATCCCCGCGTATTCCTGTCCAGTCGGTGAATAAAATACACGCCTTGCGCGCCTCTCTCCCGCGCAAGCGTTTCGTACACCGCTTCCGCGTTCACCCCGTCCGCCTTATCCGTTACCAGAAGATTTTCGTCCTCGTACATGGTATCGAACGCCGTCATTTCCTCCTGCGCGCGCGTCAGATAATAACAGACTCTGTCCCCCGATTTCAGCAAGGTTCTGCTTCCGCCCGCCGCCACGCGTTCTCCGTTGATTTTTATCTCGCGCGCTTTCAGCAGACGGTCGAAAAAAAACGAAGCCTGCGGATCGTGCGAATCCGTGAAGTCTTTCAGATTATTTTCTTCCGTTACTATCCATTCTTTCATCGTTTCGTCAATCCCTTTTTCCTTTTACGTACAAAGCAAACCGCAATGCCCGCCGTCGCCGCCGAAGCCGTCAGAAGGCACAAAATCACCGTCGCCGCCCCGCGCGAAAAAATAAAATACACAAAATAAGCGCATAAAAACGCGCCCGCCGTCTGCAATAACGCATACTTCCACGCCGTGCGCGCGCCAAGTTCTTTCGTAGCCGCCGCCACCGCCGCGATACACGGCGGCATCAACGCCGCAAACGTAAGATACGCCGCGCCCGCCGCCCGCGAAAGCTGTAATCCTTCGGGACACAGCGCCGCCAGCAGCCCCGCAACGTTCTCTTTCGCCGCAAATCCGCCCGCTGCGGCAAACGCCGCGCGCCAGTCGGTAACGCCCATCGGGTAAAACAATACCGCCAGCCGCTTCGAAAACCACGCCAGAATACTCTCTTCCGCCGCGCACGCCCCGGTAAAATTCACCGAAGCCAGCGTATACGCGCATGCCGTGAACGCAAGCACGGTAGTAGATACCTTTATTATAAACCCTTTTAAGCGAAAGAGCAACTTTTTTAAGATAAAAAGCGGCGACGGAATGTAAAAATCCGCAATTTCCATGATGAAATCTTCTTCTTTCCCGCCGCAGAACGAAGAAACCAGCAGTCCCGCACCCGTTCCCAGCACGTACAATGCCGTCGCTCCCAGAAACGGATTTTCCACCAACGAGCTTAAAAGCGTAAGATACACGGGCAATTTCGCGCTGCACGGCACGAAATACAAACATCCCGCGGCGCGTTTCTGTGCGTCTTTGTTTTCCAGCGCGGCGCTCGCCGCAATCCCCGCCGCCGTACAACCATAGCCCAAAAAGATGCAGAACGCCGCCCTGCCCGAAAGCGAAAGCAACGAAAAAAATCCGTCCGTTTCGTACGCCAGAAACGAAGCGATTCCGCTTTCTTCCAGAAATTCTGAAAACAGATACAAAATAGCCAGCTGCGGCAAAAACGAAAGCACGCCGCCCACGCCACGCAATATCCCGCCGCATATGACGTTTTTCAACACGGAATTTGCGATTTTTCCCCCCGCCCGCGCCGCCAGAGCGCCGAACGCGCCGTCTATCGCTTGCTTCGCCCATACCCCCGGCGAACGCGTGCCGAACGCCAGATAAAACACGCCCGCCACGCCCAGAAAAAACACGGGCAGCAGCCACCCGCCCGCGCCGTATAATTTTCCCGTCTTGTCTTTGCTTGTTCCGCTTTCCCCGTACGTTTTTGCGGGAGTATACCCGTCGATCGCCCCGTTTTCCGAAACGTCCGTTTGCTTCCCGAAAGCGCCCTCCGCCGCCCGTGCATCCGTCCGCACTAAGAAATCGGCAAAAGCTTGTACCGATTTTGTGCTCAGCGCGTCCGCCTCCGCACACGGCACGCCCAGCGCCGCCGAAATCTTTTTTACGTCCAGATCGCCGCCCCGGCTGCGCAGCCTGTCGCCCATGGTTATCGCCAGCACAACTTTGTATCCGCCCGCACGCAATTCTTTGAATAGCGGCAAAGAACGCCGCAACGCGCACGCGTTCACCACCTGCACAACGATAACTCCTTCGCGGCGGGCATTTTCCAACGCCCGCGCGGCTATCTTTTCTTCGTTTTTTCCGCTTTTCAGCGTATATAATCCGGGTACGTCGTACACCTTTCCGATTCCCGCCCGCTTGCCCTTCGCGCAGGAAACCGCGGCGGTAACGCCGTGATAGTTCCCCGTGCGATTGTGCCTGCCCGTCAGGGCGTTGAATAATGTGGTTTTCCCCACGTTGGGGGTACCCGTCAACAGAATATCCGTGCGTTTTTCCTCCCGTTTCTCATGCAGTCTCTCTTCTTTCGACTCGCAAACTTTGAATTTTTTTCGTAAAACGCGCCCGAAGATAATAACGCCGTTAATACAAATCGGTCGTTCCGACGTTACGCGGAGCGCTTACGCTCCGGCGCGATATTTTTCAAGTCCTCATTATTTCGCGCCGCCGGAACGAAATCGCCGTTCGATGCGAAATAATTCAATTCGTCGATTCTGCTTGCCCGCTATTCTCGCTCAACGCGTTCAGAAAAATTTTTTCCGCCGTTTTGCGCCGAAGTCCCACTCTTCCGTCCTCGGTGGAAATCAGATACGAACGCGAAAAAAAACCGCGCTTTAAAAGCGTAATTTCTTTCCCGTGCGCCATACCTAAAATTCTGAGTCTTGCCGCCGTTTCTTCGGGCAGCCGCAGCGAAACCACCCGCCCGCGCGCCCCTGTTTGCAATTCGCTCAACGCTATCATAAATTATCGTATGCCGCCGCCCTCCGTTTCAGAACCCGCCGCAATAATTCCCTCCGTTTTTAAAGTTCGTTTCACCGTCGCTCCCTTCTTTCCAAACCGCTTTTTTAGCACCATTTTCCCTCACCTCCGCACAAAACAGCATTTTTTTTCACAAAAAAAACAGCCGCGAACGCGCACCGTTCACGACCGTTTTTTTATTTTATTGAAATTTTATTCGGCTTTTTTCTCTTTTTTCGAAGCTTTTTTCGATTTTGCCGTCTTTTCCTCGCCCACGTCCTCAAGCGTTTCGTCGGAAGGTTTCACAAACAGCAGCACGATAATCAAAATCAGCATCACGCCCGCTATCGAGAAGAGAATCACGGAAACAAGATTCTTTTTCAGCCACTCCGATTCGCCGGGGTTAATATCTTCCTTATCGGTTACCGCAATCGACTTGTATCCTACGGCATATCCGCCGCCCGGCGTAGTATCTTTAAACACGCCGAACACAATATAGTTGCCGCTTTCCACAGGCTTAAACGATTTCGAGCTCGCGTTCCATTCGTACTTGTTGGAAGGAGCGTTCTCTTCGCTCACCTTGTCGCGGTATTCCTCTATTTTGCGCAATACCACTTTCCCGTCTGCGGAAGCTTTCGTAAAATTCTCCGCTTTCAGTTCGTTACCCGTGGAATCCAGCTTCCGCGCCAACGCGGCTGCATATTTTTCCGCCGCCTGTTCGACGGTTGCCGCGCCCGAAATATCCACCGACGTCAGCGACGTCAGATCGCTCGCGCTCAGTCTGAACTTCCCGGAAAACAGCTCGGTGAAATACGCAAGGTCGAAATAATACAAGCCGTATTCGCTGTTCGCTGCCGTTCCGCCTTTCACCGTAAAGGATACGTCCGAATATTTCACGCCGATCAGCCCCGTATCCGAACGCGAACTTTTCGCGCCGTCGTCAATATAAATTTTCTTCTGCTTCGTAATCGTAAACGAGAACGTAGGCAGTTCGTCATGCTCCCAAATATTTTCGGTTGTAATTTCTTCCGCTTCCGTTTCCCCGTCTTTCACCGATTTCGTAACGTTTCCCGCACGATCGGTGGCAAACAGCTTGAATTCGTACACGCCGGGTTTATCCAGCGAAAGTTTCAGACTGCTGATCGAAACGTTCGAAGTGTTCGATGCGGAAGTACTCTTCGGTAACTTGTAGCAAAGCGTATATTTCATCGACTTGTAGCCGGTGGAATTATCCTCGAATAATTTTTCGGGCGAAGGCAGATAGAACGATTCGCCGCTGCCCGCTTCCAGATCCTCCGTCTTTGCGTCTATGCTCTTCTGATATTCTTTCGCGAAATTGTTTTCCGTGTCCGAAAGCTTTCCGCCCGCATATACGGGCGCTACCTCGTCGGTCTTCACGGCAACCAGCGAAAGCTGTGTATTCGCTTCGTCCTTCAGCAGCTTCGTCTGCACGTCTTTCAGATACCAGGCAGCATACGCCGTAGCCGCTTTCTTATTCTCGTCCTCGGCGCCCTTCGTGTGCGTGGAATCGGCAAGCGTATATTTTACCGAAATATATTCACAACCTTCCTCGTCGTACACCGTCGCCGTCGTACCGTCGTCCTTCTTGTACGGCAATTCCAGAATTTTCACGTTGTCCAGCGATTTGTATTCCGCGGAAACGCTTACGGGCGTCCACTGATAATATTCCGCCGTGCTCTTCACCGAAGAACTTCTGTCCAGCACGTCTATCGTTTTCGTTTCCAGACTGAACGCTTCGCCCATCGCAGGCACGTACGTATCATCGTCGATTACCAGTACGGGCGTCGCCGTATCTTCGATTTCCTTATCGTCGTTCAGTTCAAACGACTGTCCGTTCAGCGATTTAAAAATGCAGACGGTCTCTTCCGCGCCCTCGTTCAGTTCCGCCGTAAACGCCAGCGGCACTCTTCCGTCGTCGCCGCTCACATATCCCGCGTAATTCGAACCGATGTTCTTCATTGTTCCGATTTCGATGCCGTTCGCCAGCACTTTGAAATCGCCCGCGTCCGTCGTGCCCTCGTCGGTAATCGTCAGCGCAATGTCCGTCGTGCCCGTGCACACCGCGATTTCTCCGCCGTCCGCGCCGTTCAGATTCGCAAAAATCGCGTCGCCCGAACGCGTGAACACAATCGTATTCGTTACCTTGTTCTTTTCCGTAGCGGTTAAAGAAGCCGTTTCCAGCGTTACGGTAAACGATTTGTAGTTGGTATCTTCCAGCGAAAATACCGCCGTCAGATACTTCGCAACGCCCTTCGTCGCGACCGTTTCGTCCGCTTCGAACCATTTCCACGCCATATCGCGGTTGTAAGCCACTTTATCGTCCGCGTTCGTAAAGGTAAACGCAAGCTTTTTCGCGTCCGTCTTATCCGCCGTTACCGTTACGCCGCCGCTTCTCGTAAAAATCGAAGACGGCGCATACGTTGCCGCCGACGCCGTAAACGTGCCCGCGGTAGCAAGCCCGAAACCGAGCGAAGCGCAGCACGCCGCGCCCGCCAGAAAAATATTCAGCCGTTTTAACTTCTTGTTCATTGTAAGGTGAATCCTTCGCAAAAAATTTTTATCCCGCCGCTCCGGTTTTTCGTTTTTTCGGGGGAGCTTGTCCGCGTAAGCGGCGCTTGTTTCCCGTCCTTCCCGCTAAAACCGTATAACGGCTTAAAAAGACTATTTTACAAGTCCTTTATACTATTTTACACCCTCGCGCGCGTTTTGTCAATCGCATTTAGCGAAAAACGCGTTTTTTCTGTATGTTTTCGCCTTTTTTTCATCTTTTTTAATCGAACGAAACCAAACTTTGCCGGATTTTTCGCGTCTTACGCGTTTTTTTCTTTCAGCCCCGCCAATTTTTCCACGTCGAAATTTTTCCACGGCAGTTCGTCAGGCGGAAGCGCCACAAACTTCAGCCGTTCTTTCGTAACGGGATGAGTGAACGAAAGCGAATACGCAAACAGCGCCAGCTTCCCTTTTTTCGCCGTCGCTCCGCCGTAGCGCATGTCCCCGTACACGGGGTGAGAAATCCCCGCCGTCTGCACGCGTATCTGATGCGTCCTGCCCGTATGCAGGCGAATCTCCGCCAGCGTCAGTTTGTTTTTCACGTCAAGCACTTTATAATCAAGCTCCGCATACTTCGCCCCGTCCTCCGAGGGAGTGCAGATATACACCATGTTGTTCACGGTGTTTTTTCTCAGATAATTCGTCAGCGTGCCCCGCTCGCCTTCCACTTCGCCCACAAGCACCGCCAGATATTTCTTTTCGAAATCGCCTTTCTGCATGCCCTCGGAAAGCCGCGCCGCCGCCTTCGAAGTTTTCGCGTACACCATTACGCCGCCCGTGGGTCTGTCCAGTCGGTGCACCAGTCCGAGATACACGTTGCCGCTCTTTTTATACGCCTCTTTAATGTACTCTTTGATTTTATCGAACAGATTATCGTCCTTGCTCTCGTCCGGGCAGCAACCCAGCATCTGCGGCTTCAGCGCCACGATGATATGATTGTCCTCGTATAAGATATGCAAGCCCTTATCCGCGGCGATTTTTTCCGCTTCCGACGCCTGCTTTTCCGCTGCGTCCGTTCCCGCGGCAACCGCCGCGCCCGCCGCCGTTTCTTCCTCGCTCATGCCGATTTTATCTTCCGTCATATACGTAAATACCTCCCGCGCCGCAGGGCAGAGAAATCCCCTCCTCCGTGGCGATGCCCACTTCGTACGCGTCCGTATTACCCGCGCCGAATTTTTCTTTTCCAAGCGCCGCGCCGAGCGTTAATTGCAATATGTTGTCAAGCACCATCGGCTGCAACCCCGTAGTGTAAGAATTGATGAGGAAAAACAGCGGATCGTCCGAAAGCACCTTCGCGCACAACGCCACGAAGTCGTACAGATCCGTTTCGATTTTCCACATTTCTCCGTTCGGACCTCTCCCGTACGAAGGCGGGTCCATGATAATCGCGTCGTATTTGTTTCCGCGGCGGATTTCCCGCTGCACAAACTTGAAGCAGTCGTCCACGATATACCGCACGCCCGTTTCTATGCCGGAAAGGCGCACGTTTTCGCCCGCGCGCTCCACCATGCCTTTCGCCGCGTCCACGTGCGTAACGCTCGCTCCCGCTTTCGCGCAAGCCACCGTCGCGCCGCCCGTATAGGCAAACAGATTTAAAACTTTCACGTCCTTTCCCGCCGCTTTCCTCCGCGAAATCAGTTCGTGCATCGTTTCCCAGTTCACCGCCTGTTCGGGGAAAAGCCCCGTATGCTTGAACCCCATCGGCTTGATTTTAAACGTCAGACCGAGTTTATCGTACGAAATATTCCACTCCGGCGGAAACGGCTTTAAAATCGTCCATCCTCCGCCCCCTTTCTCGCTGCGCTTATAATACGCGTTCAGCTTCGGGTACGCAAACATATCCGTCTGCGCGTGCCATATCGCCTGCGGATCGGGGCGCAGCAGATAAACGTCTTTCCACCGCTCCAGCTTATATCCGTCGCCCGTGGCGATTACGGAATAATCTTTCCAGTCCCGCGCGATTTTCATTTCGCTTTCACCAAAGTCAACGTCGCTTTTTCGCCGTTAATATCCGCTTCTTTCGTGTAACCGCTCTCGCCGGACGATTCTTTCACCGCCGCCGCAAGCACGTCGGAAGCAAACTTTCCTTCGGCAAGCACGCTCTTCGCCATACCGTCCGCCGCCGTATAATACACGTAAATGCGGTCGGTTACTTCGAAGCCCGCTTCCTTTCTCAGCGATTGTATCTTCGATACGATTTCTCTTTCGTACCCTTCGCGGATGAGTTCCGGCGTCAGGAAGGTATCCAGCGCCACCGTATACCCCTTGTCGCACGCGGAAACGTAGCCCGATTTGCTCTCCGTAAAAATCTGCAGATCCTCTTCGCCCAGCACGATATCCTTATCGCTTTCCAAGGTATACGTTCCGCCGTTTCTCACGGCGTCCACCACCGCTTTCGTCTTTTTGCCGTCGCACTTTGCAAGGAACGCCGAAATTACGCCCAGTTTCTTGCCGTACTTCGGTCCCAGCGTTTTCAGCTGCGGCTTCAGTTTATACGAAATGAATTCGTCTGCGTCGTTCGCCTCGTCGTACTCTTTCACGTTCAGTTCGTCCAGCACGATTTTTTTCAGCCCGTCCGAAAGAGTAACGTTTCCGGGCGTAACCACAAACATTTTCGCAAGCGGCTGACGATTTTTCACGTTTCCGCCGTTGCGCGCGGCTCTTCCGAGGTTCACTACGTTCATCGCCGCTTCCATGCCCGATTCCAGTTCTTCGTCTATCGCCTTTTCATCCGCTTCGGGGAAGGAGCAAAGATGCACGGATTTCGGCGCGTTTTTATAAAATTGCGGCACAAGATTTTGGTACATTTCCTCCGCGATGAACGGCGTAAACGGCGCCGCTATCAGCGAAAGAGTGTACAATACGTGCCACAGAGTGGTGTACGCAGCGGCTTTGTCCTCCGTCATTTCGCTGCCCCAGTAACGTTCTCTGCCGCGGCGCACGTACCAGTTTGAAAGCTCGTCTGTAAATTCCTGAATCGCCCGCGCGCTCTCCGTAATTTCGTAATTTTCAAGCCCTTTGTCCACCGTCTTCACAAGCGTGTTCAGTTTCGAAAGCACCCACTTGTCCATCAGCGAAAGCTTGCATTTTTTCAGATCGAACTTCGAAGGGTCGTATTTGTCGATGTCCGCATACAGGCAGAAGAACGCGTAGGTGTTCCACAGCGTGCCCATAAATTTCCGTTGCGATTCGCTCACCGCTTCGGGGTAGAAACGCGAGGGAATCCACGGCGCCGAAGAAGTATAGAAATACCAGCGCACCGCGTCCGCCCCCTGTTTATCCAGCACGGAGAACGGATCCACCACGTTGCCCTTGTGCTTGCTCATCTTCACGCCGTTTTGGTCGTTCACGTGTCCTAAAACAATGCAGTTTTTAAACGGCGCGCGGTCGAACAGAATCGTGGAAATCACCAGCAGAGTATAGAACCAGCCGCGCGTCTGATCCACCGCTTCCGAAATAAAGTCCGCGGGGAACGTTTCATGGAACAAATCCGCATTTTCAAACGGATAATGATACTGCGCGAACGGCATCGAGCCGGAATCGAACCAGCAGTCGATTACTTCCGGCGTGCGCTTCATCTTCCCGCCGCACTTGCCGCACTTGCAGGTAAGGTTGTCAAGATACGGGCGATGCAGCTCGATGTCGCCTTTCACTCCGCATTTTTCTTTCAGTTCCGCTTTCGAACCGATTACGGTAATTTCTCCGCAATCTTCGCACACCCATACGGGCAGCGGCGTGCCCCAATATCTGTCGCGCGATAAGCCCCAGTCGATCACGTTTTCCAGGAAGTTGCCCATGCGCCCTTCCTTAATCGTCTCCGGAATCCAGTTCACCGAACGGTTCGCGGCAATCAGTCTGTCTTTCACCGCCGTTACTTTGATAAACCAGCTGGAACGCGCATAGTAGATGAGCGGCGTATCGCACCGCCAGCAGAACGGATAAGAGTGCAGAATTTCCACCGATTTCAGCAGTTTTCCCGTATCTTTCAGGTCGGCAAGCACTTTCTCGTCCGCCTCCTGCGCGTGCAGTCCCGTAAGGAATCCGCACCCCGCGGGGAATTTGCCTTCTTCGTCGATGAGCTGCACGACGGGAAGATTGTACTTTCTGCCTACGCGGTAGTCGTCCTCGCCGAACGCGGGGGCGATGTGCACCACGCCCGTGCCGTCCGTTAAAGTTACGTACGTATCGTTCACCACATAGTACGCCTCTTCACGGAATTTAAATACGTCTTTTCCGAACGGATACAACGGCTCGTACGCCGTATGTTCGTATTCGCATCCCTTCTTTTTACCGATGATTTTATATCCGCCCGAAACGTTTCCGTCCACGTCCGCAACGCCTTCCGCGGCGCCCAGCGTCGCCGTCAGAAGCCCCTCGGCAAGAATGTATTCCTCGCCGTTTTCGTTCATTTTCACGCGCACGTATTCGTAATCGGGGTGCATGCACAGCGCCACGTTCGAAGGCAACGTCCAGGGGGTCGTCGTCCAGGCGAGAATATACGTATTCTTTTCGCCCTTCACTCTGAATTTCACGAACGCGGTTTTCTGCTTCACGTCCTTATAGCCCTGCGCCACTTCGTGCGAAGAAAGCGCCGTGCCGCAACGCGGGCAGTAAGGCACAATCTTATGCCCCTTGTACAAAAGCCCCTTTTCGTGCATCGTTTTCAGCGCCCACCACTCCGATTCGATGTAATCGTCGTGATACGTTACGTAAGGGGTGTCCATATCGCACCAGTACCCTACGCGGTCGGACATTTCCTTCCACTCTTCCGTGTACTTCCATACGGACTTTTTACACTCTTTTATAAACGGCTCTATGCCGTACGCCTCGATTTCCGTCTTGTGGTCGAAGCCGAGTTTTTTCTCCACTTCCAGTTCCACGGGCAGCCCGTGCGTATCCCAGCCCGCCTTTCTTAAAACGTGCTTTCCCTTCATCGTCTGATAGCGCGGAATGATATCCTTCATCACGCGCGTTAAAATATGCCCGATATGCGGCTTGCCGTTTGCCGTGGGCGGACCGTCGTAAAAGGAAAATTCTTCCTTGCCCTCGTTCTTTTTCACGCTTTCTTCAAACACGTGATTTTCGTTCCAGAATTTCACCACTTCTTTTTCGCGTTCCGCGAAATTCAGCGATGTATCTACTTTTTTGTAGTCTGCCATACTCTTTTCTCCAAAGCGTTTTTCTGTTTTTTGATGTGAAACGCACCGTAGCGCGCCGTCATCGGCGCCGCGCTTCCCGCCGTCGGAATTGTTTCAGCAAAACAATCCTCTGCGCCTTTCCACGGAGAGCACTTCGAACCCCTCTTTTTCCACCGCGGCGCGCAAAAATTCGTCGCTCACGGAAGAAAGCGTTTCCACAAACACCGCGTTTTTCTTCCTGTCCGCGCTCGCCTTCAGTACTCCGTCTTTCAGCTCCAGCGCCTCCGAAAGCCGCTCGCAGCACAACGCGCAGCAAAGATCTTTCACTTTAATTACTTTTTTCATCTCTTCCCGCGCGTCCGTCGCCACGCTCTTCCCTGTTTCAAATCCGCGTTCTGCCTGTCCGGATCGCCGTTTTTTACGGCGTAACGCGGTTAATATCGCGGGGGAACATCGTCGCTTCGCGCACGTTTTTAAATCCTAACAGATGCATCGTCAGCCGTTCCAGCCCAAGTCCCAGTCCGCCGTGAGGGGGCGCGCCGTATTTATGCAACATAAGGTAGGTTTCAAACTGTTCGGGATCCATGCCCAGCCGCTTCATCTTCTCTACCTGCTCGTTGTAATCGTGCACGCGCTGCCCGCCGGAAGTGATTTCCAGCCCGCGGAACAACAAATCGAACGAAAGCGTATATTCGGGATCCTCCGGGTCGTCCATCGTATAGAACGGGCGTTTCTTCGAAGGATAATGCGTAACGAAAATGAAATCGGAATTGAATTTCTTTTTCGCGTATTTTCCAAGCATCTCTTCTTCCGCCGGGTCGAAGTCTTTCATGTCGGTCGGCTGATACTTGAACTGCTTCATAATCACCTGCTTCGCGTCCATGAATTTAATCACGGGAATCTCGGTGATTTCGGGAATATCCGCATGCAGCAGCGCCACTTCGTTCGCGTATTCCGTTTTCAACAGATTCATGATGTATTTCAGCGCGCCCGTTTCCATATTCATGATGTCCTCGAACGAATCGATGAAGCCCATTTCGAAATCCATCGAAATATATTCGTTCAGGTGGCGGGAAGTGTCGTGGTGCTCTGCGCGGAACACGGGCGCGATTTCAAACACCCGTTCGTAAACGCCCACAAGCGCCTGCTTGTACAGCTGAGGCGACTGTGCCAGATACACCTGCTTTCCGAAGTAATCCAGTTTGAAAACGTTCGTGCCGCCCTCGGCGCCCGCAAAATTGATCTTCGGCGTGTGCACCTCGGTAAAATTCTGCAACGTTAAAAATTCGCGGAATCCGCGCTGAATGCCTTCCTGCAATTTGAAAATCGCGCGTTCGTGAGGATTGCGCAGCGTTACGGGGCGGTAATCGAGGTTCGTGTTCAGATCGCACTGCACCTGTTTTTTCGTAATCACCACCGGCGAAATCGCCGCGGGGTGCGATAAAATTTCCACGTCGTGAATCTGCAGCTCGTAGCGCTTCGTACCCTCGCGCGTCTCGCCCGCCACAACTTTGCCCGTAACCTTCACGGCGCATTCCTCTTTCAATTCTTGCGGCATGCGGTACGAAGAGAACTCTTCGGAATACACGCACTGTACCGTTTCGCGCGCCGTACGCAGAATCACGAACGCAAAGTCGGACATCATGCGTATGTTGTGCACCGTGCCTTTAATGGTAACGATTTGGTTTTCGTACTTTCCGAAGTCGGAAAACTCCACCGTCGTCTTTTTGATTTCACCCGTAACAGCCATAAAAAATTTTCTCCTGAAACTACCGTTTTTTGCAAAAAACAGAAAACGGCGCATTTATACTCTTCTATTTTAATGTTTTTATCGAAAAAAAGCAAATACTTTCGGCGGAAATACGAAAACTAATCTTAAAATTTTCTTTCGCGCGCGCAAAATTTCGCCGATTTCGAAAAAAAACCGATTTTCCTTTCTTTTTCTTCGCCGTTTTCTTGACATCCTGCCGAAAATCCCTTATAATATACGAGAAGTCTGCGGTGTACGGAGTCCGGAAAAACGTAATCCACAATTATTATACGGGAGCTTGCGTTCGGGCGGATAGGCAAGGTCTGTTTCAACCCGCGTAGACGGCTGTTGAGCAAAACGGAAAGCCCGAAGCCGACCGACAGAGCACCCACCTGCGAGAAAGCGGGTTTCACCTTTTCGGGGTGCGGCACAGGCGGATTTTCACTTTAAAATTTCAGCCGACGGGTAATTTTCCCGCCGGCTTTTTTTATTTTTGTGAATTATACGATTAAACACAACAGTCGGTAAATATAAAAAATAAACCCGAACAAAGGTGTTCGGATTTGTTAGCAGATGGTGACCTCGCCGGGAATCGAACCCGGGATTGCGCCGTGAGAGGGCGCCGTCTTAACCGCTTGACCACAAGGCCTTTTCAAATTTTTGCTTCTTTCTTTACGTACGTTACGTCCGTTTTTTGAAAGTCGCTAATATAATATAGCATATTTTCTTTAAATAATCAACCGTTTTTAAGCGTTCTTTCCGAAAAATTTTTTATTTTTATGCGAGCGAAAAAGACAGCCTGCGGACTTCCGTTTTTTTAAGCGAAAATCCGCAGCCGACTTCTTTGCCGTAACGCTTATTCTTTCACAAGCGACATCAAACCTTTTTTCAGATTCGCCACTTTTCTATCCGCATCCTTGTAATCCGCGCCCTTTACGCCGAAATAGAATTTGATTTTCGGTTCTGTGCCCGAAGGTCTTGCGCAGCACCAGCCGTCCTCTTCCAGTTCGTAATAGAGAACCTTGCTCAACGGAAGCGTTAATTTATCTTTTTTGCCCGTTACCGTATCCAGTCTTTCGCCCGCAAGGTAATCGCGTGCGGCAAGCACTTTTTCTCCGCCGACGTTTTCGGGCGGGCAGGCGCGAAGAGCGTTCATGATGCCGTTGATCTTTTCGGCCCCCTCGCTGCCGGGCAACGAGATGGTTTCCAGCGATTCTTTGAAATATCCGTATTTTTTGTAAATCGCCTGCATCTGATCCCACAACGTTTTGCCCTGCGATTTGTAATATGCCGCGGCTTCGCAAAGCGCGGTAACCGCCATAACGGCGTCCTTATCGCGCGCGTGCGTGCCTACAAGGCAGCCGTAGCTTTCTTCATAGCCGAAAAGATATTCGTAAGCGCCTTTTTTCGCATCGTACTTGCCGCCGTTTTCCGCTTTCGCCTGTTCGAAATTCTTTATCTGTTCGCCGATATATTTAAAACCGGTAAGCACTTCGATTGCCGTCAAGCCGTATTCTTTCGCCACGGCAAACGCCATATTAGAAGAAACGATGGTGGTTACCAGCGCGCCGTTTTCGCGCGGCTCGGGCAACAAGCCCATCTCTTTCTTGCGCGAAAGTTCGTATTCCGCAATCAGCAGCCCGCTCATATTGCCCGTAAACGACATATATTCGCCCGTTTTCGTATCTTTCGCATACACGCCCAGACGGTCGGCGTCGGGATCGGTGGCAAGCACTACGTCCGCATCCACCTTTTTCGCCAGTTCCAGCGCCAGTCTGAACGCTTTCGGATCTTCGGGATTGGGGTAATCGAGCGTTGTAAAATCGCCGTCCGGTTCTTCCTGTTCGGGCACCACCCACACGTTGGTGAAGCCGAGCTCTTTCAGCATACGGCGCACGGGCACGTTGCCGGTGCCGTGGAACGGCGTATACACGATGCGGATTTCTTTTGCCATTTTTTTGATGACGTCTTTATCGAGCACCAGAGCTTTCAGCGCGGCAACGTATTTATCGTCTATTTCTTTGCCGATAATTTCGAAAAGTCCCGCTTTCGCGGCTTCCTCTTCGCTCATACGGCGGATTTCCGCGTAATCTTTGATGGCGTTCACCTCATCTATGACGAGATTATCGTAGGGAGGTACCAGCTGCGCGCCGTCCGTCCAGTACGCTTTGTAACCGTTGTACTGCGGCGGATTATGGCTTGCCGTAATGACTACGCCCGCCGTAGCGTGCAGTTCGCGCACGGCGAAAGAAAGTTCGGGCGTGGGACGGAGCGAATCGAAAAGATACGCCTTGATGCCGTTCGCCGCAAAAATCAGCGCGGATGCTTTGGCAAATTCCGGCGACATATGCCGGCTGTCGTACGCGATAGCCACGCTGCCGTTTTTCACGTTTTTATTGATGAAATTCGCAAGCCCCTGCGACGCCTTGCCCACCGTGTAAATATTCATGCGGTTTGTGCCTGCGCCGATAATACCGCGCAACCCGCCCGTACCGAAGGAAAGCTGTTTATAAAACGCGTCCTCGATTTGTTTTTCGTCTTTCATCGCCGCTACTTCTTTCCGCGTTTCTTCATCGAAAACGGGATTCGTCAGCCAGTTTTCATACTCTTTCATATAGGCTTTCATAATAACTCCTCCATGCCTTTTTCGTGCAATTCGTCCACGATTTTTTTCACGTCCTGCGCTCTGTCTTTCGGGCAGATTAAAATCGCGTCTTTCGTTTCTACGATCACCATCCCCTCTACGTCCACCGCGGCGATCAGTTTGCCGCTGGCGGAATACATCACCGAATTTTTCGTATTTACCGCTACCACGTTACCGAGCGCGATGTTCCCGTCGCCGTCCTCTTCGTGCAATACGTTCAGCATATCCCAGCTGCCTACGTCGCTCCAACCGAATTCCGCGGGAATACAAAGAATATCTTCCGGGCATCTTTCCAGAACGCCGTAATCGATGGAAATCGAACGGATTGTCGGATAAACTTCGCGCAGCACGCGTTCTTCCTCGTCGGTATCGAATGCGTCCGCGATATCGCGGAGTTTGCCGTAAATATCGGGAAGAAGCTGTTCGATTTTCTTTAAAATCACCGAAGCTTTCCAGACGAACATACCGCTGTTCCAGGCATAACTGCCGTGCGAAACGTACTTTTTGGCAAGTTTTAAATCGGGCTTTTCCACAAAACTTTCCACTTTCTTCACCGCCGAGCGGGAATTTTTACGATAATGGATATATCCGTACCCCGTGGCGGGAAACGTAGGCGTAATGCCCACGGTAACCAGCTTATCCGTACTCTCCGCCGTTTCCGCCGCCTTTTTTAAAACTTCCGCAAACGTATCTACGTCGCGGATCGCCGCGTCGGACGGAGTGATCGCCATAACGCCGTCGCCGTATTTTTTCACCAACTTCAACGCCGCGTACCCGATGCACGCCGCCGTGTTTCTCGACGACGGCTCCACAAACACGTTTGCATTTTTCAGTCTGCCTTTCGTGGCTTTTATCAGGCATGCGGCATGCGACTCGGAAGTAACAACGAACATATCGTTTTTATCCACCACGCGGGTTAGCCTGTCAATCGCTTCGTTGATGAGAATTTCTCTGCCGCTTAAATTTAAAAGTTGCTTCGGCTTGCAACGCCTTGACAGCGGCCAGAACCGCGTGCCGCCGCCCCCTGCCATGATTACGCCGTATAACTTGCCTTCCATAGTTCTTCGGTTACCCTCTCCATAGTATATTTCTTTTTTCCGCGTTTTATTGCCGTTTTTCTTCGCTGCCCGGATGATCGTTTTCCGCAAAAACAGATTCCAGCGCGTTTTTCACGTTATCGCAAAGAACGTCTTTCGAAAACAGCGATACGGCGCGCTCGTGAGCGTTATGCCCGTACGTTTCGCGAAGCGCCGGATTTTCGCCCAGCGTTTTTATCGCCGCGGCAAACGCTTCGTCGTTCGCGTTTTCCGTTTCTATCCCCGTTACGCCGTTTATAGAAACGTAATTCACGCCGGACCCCTCCACCGTAAACGTTACCGCGGGAAGAGAGTAATACATCGCTTCCGCCAGCGCTATGCCGAACGCTTCGTTTTTGGTAACGGACGGAAAGCAGAAAATATCGGAAGCCAGAAGATACGCTTTCAGTCCGCCGTCGGAAAGCCTGCCCGTAAACAAAACTTTATCGTCGCCCGCCGCCTGTTTTTTCAAACTTTCGGTAAGCGGACCGCTGCCGCCGATGCAGATCGCGTAATTTTCGCCGAGATACTTCGAAGCGCCGACGAGATGCGTAAGCCCCTTGTACGGCACATGCCTGCCGAGCGCGAAACAGAGAATTTTTCCGCGGTATTTTTCCTTGAGTTTTTCCGCCGCGGCTTTATCCGCAGCCGTCGGTTCAAGGCGCAGCGTATCCACGCAGTTGGGAATAACGATACATTTATCGCGGAACGCGGAAAGAAATTTGCTGCCGTCTATGTAATTGGGACTGGTGGCAACAACCTTTACCGCACGGCGCAGCAGACGTTTCGTCTGCCCGGAGAAAAACAATTTTAAAATTTTCTGTTTAAAAATATCGAGATGCCAAACGAGCAGCAGTCTGATTTCCGGATGTTTTTTCAGCTGCTTTAAAAGGTAATGCGCCGCGAAAGGATTCGGATAATGAAACACCGCCAGATCGGGCTTGAAATCGTTGATTTCGCGTTTTAAATTTCTGCCGTAGGTAAACGAAAGCGACTGCGAAGCCACCTTTGCGAACGATTTCGAACGCGTTACGCGCACGCCGTCGATTTCTTCCGTTTTGTCGCCGCCTTTATCGTGGCGGAAACAGAAAATACGCTGTTCGTCGTTTCCGACGCCCGCCCGACAAAACGCATAAGCGTAATCGCGCGCCACCTGTTCTATTCCGCCGAGGTGCGGATAATAATAACTGACTACCTGCAAAATTTTCATTTGTTTTTTCCTTATCCGCCGCGGCGTTCTACGCTTATCATGCCGACGTTTCGTTTTTTCGCCGTTCTACCGCGCCGCTTTTCCGCCGCAAAATCCCTTTCTTAGCGCAAAAAACGGAAAACGTTCTTTCCTCCGTTTCCGTTTTTCCGGCGTTGCCGCTCTTTTTCCGATTACTTCGCCCCGTCGCGGCGAAGCACGGCGAAAAAGGTGATGAAGATCGTTTTTACATCCAGCCAGACGGAGCAATGATCCACATAGTACAGTTCAAGCTGCTGCCGCTTGCCGCTTTCGTACGTGCAGTTGCTTCTGCCGTGCGCCGTCCACCAGCCCATCAACCCCGGTTTAACCGACGTAAATTTTTTCGCCGCGGCGCCGTACTTGCTTTCCAGCTCGTCGCGCATCAGCGGACGCGGACCTACGAACGAAAGCCTGCCCACGAAAATATCCCACACCTGCGGAAGCTCGTCAAGCGAGGTAGTGCGCAGAAATTTGCCGATTTTCGTAATGCGCGGATCGTCGTCGATTTTAAATTCTTTTTCGTACTGCCTGCGCTGATCTTCCGTGAGCATTTTATCCAGCTTGTCGGCGTCGCGCTTCATGCTGCGGAATTTGGCGATATAAATCTTTTTGCCGTTCTTGCCTACGCGTTCGTGCTTATAAATCACCTTGCCGCCGTCGCTGCATTTCACCGCAAGCGCCAGAATAAGATACAGCCACGAAAACGCTACCAGAATCACCGCCGAAAACACGATATCGAACAGCCGCTTCAGCACAAGATAGCATCCGAAGAAAAACTTGTTGCGTTTTCTGATTTCCGCCGACAGCTTCGGTTCGGCAGTTTCCTCTGTTTTTTCGTTCTGTTTTATTTTTTCTTGCGGAAGTTCTCTCTTTTGTTCTTCGGCTGCCCCCGGAATATGCACGAAACGGCGACCGACCTCCTCCGTCGTCGCCTCCGTCTCGTCCGTCAGGCAACAATCCGCCCGATCGTATGTGATTGTCTGTTCAGCCATAGCGTTGGTACGCTCCTGTTTTTTTCGTAATGCGGCGCCCGAAACAGACTTTGAGCGAACGTCTCCGCCGATAGTTCGTCCGTCGCGATTCCCCTTATGCCGCGCCTGTTTCCCGATTTCCTGTTCATTATAGCACATCGAAGCGACGCTTGTCAAGGTTTTCAAACGCTTTTCAGGTATTTTTCCGTTTATGCGAAAGAATGAAAAACGCCGGGAACAGGCGTGATTATTCGGTGAAATTTCTTAAAAAACTCACCTCTGCCCCCTCTGTTTTGTATCTCACGAGGGTATCCAGTTGCACGTTGTGAATACTTTGAAAAATATTATCTTCTACGGACGGAATTTCTTTTTTCAGTTCCGCAATCAGCTCTTTCACGCGTTTTCTTGCGGAAAACGTCGTTTCGCTCGCCGTGTTTTCCGTAAATTTGCAGGCGCAGGCAATGAAATCCAGCCCGTTTCCGTCGCGCCAGCGGAGAACGTCCTCCTCCGCAATGCAGTACATCGGGCGAATCAGTTCCAGTCCTTCGAAATTTTTGCTTTTCAACCGCGGCAGCATGCCCTGAATCTGCCCGCCGTAGAGCATCGCCATCAACGTGGTTTCGATTACGTCGCTTTTGTGATGTCCCAGCGCGATTTTATTGCAACCGAGTTCTTTCGCCTTTGCGTAAAGATAACCGCGCCGCATTCTGGCGCAGAGATAACACGGGGAATCCCCCGCCGCGGCAAGCGAAGAAGCGAACACGTCCGTTTCGAAAATTTCGACGGGAATACCGAGAATACGCGCGTTATCCTCTATTTTGCGGCGGTTAAGCGCGTTGTAGCCGGGATCCATGACGATAAATCGGAGTTCGAACGGCACGTCGCCGTGTTTTTGCATTTCCTGCATGAGTTTGGCAAGCAGCATGGAATCTTTGCCGCCCGAAATGCACACGGCGATTCTGTCGCCCGATTGAATCAGACGGTATTTTTTTACCGCCAGCGCAAACGGCGACCACAGTCCTTTGCGATAGGTGGTGATAATCGAACGTTCGATTTGTTGCTGTTTTGTAAGTTCTTTCATATTTTTTTGAAAAGTCGCTCCGTTCTTCTCCCGATTACGCCGAAGAAGGAAAAGCGGGGCAGGACGAAACGCGCGGGCATATCCGGGCGGAAACGCACAAAAAAGTACATATCCCAAAGGTATGCGGAGGAACGCTACAAAAGAATTGCGACGCTTATCATCATTGTTATATTTCCAACAAGATAGTTACTGGTCCGTCGTTCATCTGCGTTATTTTCATATCCGCGCCGAACACGCCTTTTTTTACGGGAACGCCGAGATTTTTCAGCGCTGCGGCCGCATGATCGTACAACGGTTCCGCCGCTTCTCCGCGCGCAGCCGCCGTGAAAGACGGGCGGTTGCCGTGCGAAGCGTCGCCGTACAGAGTAAATTGCGACACGAACAGAACTTCGCCGTTTTCATCGCGGACGGAGCGGTTCATTTTTCCGTTTTCATCCTCGAATACGCGCAGATTTGCGATTTTTTTCGCTATATAATCGGCTTTCTCTTCGGTATCGCCGTGCGTTACGCCGAAAAACACAACCAGCCCTTTGCCGATTGCCGAAATCAGTTTGCCGTCCACTTTCAGTTCCGCGCCCGTTACGCGCTGCGCCACTGCCCGCATAATTGCTATCTCCTTAAAATTCTATACAACAAAACGCGGAATAAGGCGTTTGCCTTTCCCACATTTCGTTTATGAGATTTTGTTCCGACGGATTAAACGCGGCTCATGTATTCGCCGGTTCTGGTATCGATACGAATCGTTTCGCCCTCGTTTACGAACATAGGCACCTGAATAATCGCGCCCGTTTCCACTTTGGCGTTCTTCATTACGTTGGTAGCCGTGTTGCCCTTTACGCCCGGTTCCGCTTCGATAACTTTCAGTTCCACGAAGTTTTCGGGTTCTACCGAGAACGCGTTTCCGTACAGGAATTTCACGGTAACCACGTCGTTTTCTTTGATATATTTCAGCGCTTCTTCCACCTGATCGTGCGTGAGCATCGTCTGGTTGTATTCTTCATCCATGAACACGTAAAATTCGCCGTCGAAGTAGGAATACGTCATCTTCTTCGTTTCCACCTGCGCCGTTTCAAGCTTTGCCGTGGGATTGAACGTTTCGTTGGAAAGCACCTGCCCGGTTACAACGTTTTTCAGCGTGGTACGCACGAACGCCGCACCCTTGCCCGGCTTTACGTGCTGGAAATCGGTAACGGTATAAACGCCGCTCTTGTACTCGAAAGTAACGCCTTTACGAATGTCGCCTGCCAAAATCTGAGCCATAATCTTATTTTCTCCTTAACACCGAAAATTTTCTTTTTTCGTTTTTTTATCGTTTAATTATCCGCCGCGAAACTATTTGCCGCGATTAAAGAACCGTAAGTTCTTTGGAAACTTTTTTCATGAAAGTTTTCGCTTTTCCGCCCAGCATCGTAACCGTATCTTCGATACGGATGCCGAAACTGCCCGCAAGGTATACGCCGGGCTCGTCCGAAAACACCATTTTATCCGTCAGCACTTCCGCGCCGCCCGGACGAAGCGACGGGAATTCGTGAATTTTCAAACCGATTCCGTGCCCCAGAGAATGCGTGAACAGCTTGCCTAATCCGTGCGCTTCAAGATAATTTCTTGCAATCGCGTCGCCCTCGCCGCCCGTCATGCCCGCTTTCAGTTCGTCAAGCACTTTCAGTTGTGCCGCCAGCACGCACGCATACGCTTTTTTGAAATCTTCGTGATTTTTATCGTCGCCGAACAGAAACGTACGCGTCATATCCGAGCAATACCCCTGCGTTTTGCAGCCGAAATCGATTAAAATTTCGTCGCCGAATTTCAGGCGCGTATCGCCCGTTTCGTGATGAGGCACCGCGGCGCCCGCGCCGAATGCAACAATCGTATCGAACGACGTTCCGTCTGCGCCGAACGCGCGCATTTCGTGTTCCAAAATTGCGGCAACCTCGCGTTCCGTCATACCTTCTTTAATTTCGCCGAGCGTTTTCGTCAAGCCGTCTTCGGCGATTTCGCACGCGCGGGAAATCGCGTTGAGTTCGCCTTCCGTTTTTACTTTCGCGCATTCGCGGAGGGCGTTCGTAGCATCGTAAAACTTCGCGCCGCTTTGCTGCAACGTAAGAAATTCCGCATAGGAAATTTCGGAAAAAGGTACCGCGACGCTCTTGTACTTTTTCAGGTACAGCTCCGGCTTGTTCTCTTTGGAAAGCGTTTCCACTTTCACGCCGAGCGGCACAAGCCGTTTTTCCGCCGCTTCGAGATAGCGCGCATCGGTAAACAGAGTGGTGCCGCCGCGATCCGCTACGGCAAAGCCGCCTTCCGTCAAAAATCCCGCGACGTATCTTTTATACGTTTCGTCCGATACGAACAGCGCTTCCGCGCCCGTTTCTTCCGCCGCCTTTTTATATACCGCGTCGCCCTGCGGCAACAGCGCGGCATTTTCGAAATAAATTCCGTCCTGCATATTTTCTGCCTCGTCCGCCAAAACGGGACTCTCTTTGTTCCGCTTCGGTTACCTTATATTTTAGCAAAATTTTTTCCGTTCGTCAACCGTACAAACGCGCCTTACGCAAACTCAGGACAAATTATTATAAATTTTTTTCATTTCCGCGGCGTCTTCCGCTTGCGTTCCGTCCGATTCGCACACAATGTACGGGTAAAGATTGCGTTTTTTCAGAGCGCCCGCCAGCGGAGCGAATTCCGGTCCGTACACGGTATCGGCAAACGTGAGATGCTTCACTTCGCCTTTCGCCGAATACATGATTTTCGAAAAATGCACGTGAAAATCTTTCATTCTATCATAGCCGAGCCTGCCGATGAACACGTCCAGCCGCGCAAGATAATCTTCCTCGGTTTTCAGCGAGCCGCCCTCGCGGGCGTTCACGTGTCCGAAATCGATGCACGGCGTGTAGACGGGATCGATTCCGCAAAATTCCGCAATTTCTTCCACAGTGCCTATCTGTGCCAGCTTTCCCATCGTTTCCGGACAGAATTTTATCTCCTGCAATTCGTTCATATAAATATAATCGCGCAGAATTTTCAGCCGCTCTTCCGTAAGCGCAACCGCCTCTTCGCGCGTAGCTTTGCCTTGCGCGGCGGGGTGAAACACCACGCGTTTCGCCCCCATCAGCTTCGCCATTCTGCCGCTTTGCAACACGTATTCGTACGATTTCGCCGCCATCTCGTCCGACGGGTTGGCGAAATTGATGAAATACGGCGCGTGAACGGAAATTTCCACGCCTTCTTTTTCGAACGCCGCGCGGATCGAACAGGCTTTTTCTTCGCTCATTCTGACGCCGCGCCCGAAAGAATATTCGAAACAGTCCAGTCCGCGTTCCTTTACGTACTTCGCCGCCTGTTCCGTATGATCGTACCCCTCTTTGTAAAAACTGTCCGAATTGCCGCTGGGACCGAATTTTATCATTTGCCTTCCTCCACTCTTTTTACGTCGGCATGCAGCCGCGCCGTAAGTTCTTCCGCGTTTTTAAACGCCGCGACGTCGCGCAGATACCGCACGAAACGGACGGTAAGCGTTTTGCCGTACAGATTGCCGCGAAAGCCTATCAGATGCGTTTCCGTAACCACCGTATCGTTGCCGAACGTGGGGCGGGAACCGAAATTCGTTATGCCCTTATACGTTACGCCGCCCACTTCGGCACGCGTTTCGTACACGCCTTTTTTCAGCTCCGTTTTGCCTTCGGGATAGAAAATATTCGCCGTGGGAAAGCCGATGGTTGCGCCTATGCCCCTGTCCTTTTTCACTTCTCCCGTTAAAATAAAGCCGCCGCAAAGGAGCTTATCCGCCGCGCTTACGTCGCCGTTTTTCAGCAGCGCTTTAATGTGTTCCGCGCCGATTTTTTCGCCCGTGGCAGCGTCTTTCAGAACGGGCAGAACGCGCACGGGAACGCCCGAAAGACGCGCAAAATCATCGCCGTTTGCTTTTCCGCCCGAACCGAAGCGGAAATCTTCGCCGCAAAAGCACACCTCCGGCGCGATTTCGTCCCGCACGGCGCAGGCAAATTCCGCCGCGCTCATATCTCTGATTGCCGCGAATTTGAGAGGATACACCGCCGAAATGCCGTTTTCCGCAAAAATATAATCGCGTTCCGCTTCCGTATAAATCGGCGCGCCTTTGCCTCCCGTAATGGCGATTGCGGCTACCTTCAAACCTGTTTGTTTTGCCGCCGCAAGCAAAGTTTCATGCCCTTTGTGCAAGCCGTCAAACCCGCCAAGAAGCAGCGCGCAACCCGCGCTTCCGATTTTCCCGCCGTCCGTTTCCGCCGCGCCCGCTTCCGAAACGCCCGCGCTGCACAGACTTCTGCGGTTTTTGAACACGATTTTCGCTTCGCCTAACATAATTTCGTTACCGCCCCGAACATGCCGTTTTTCACTTCCGCCAGTCCGTAAAACGTATCGCCGCGATACAGTTTGTATTCGCCGTCCGCCGCGTCCGCCGCCGTTTTTATGCCCGTGAACACGCGGTTGTTTTCGCCGGCGGAAAGGCGCGGCAACGGCAGAACGCTTTCCGTAGGGATGATATAACTTTCTATGTTTTCTTCGGTTAATTCATCGGGCGAAACGGCGTTTTCCAGCGTAAAACAGCCGCTTTTCGTGCGCGTAAGGGCGCTCATCAACCCCTGCGTATCCAAAGCCGCCGCCACGTCCCGCGCGAGAGAGCGGATATACGTTCCCGCGCCGCAGCGGATTTTAAACACAAATTCGTTTTCTTCTTCGCCGCGACCGAGAAATTCGAAACAGTCCACGCGCACACGCTTCGGAGCCAGCTCGAACTCCACCCCCGCCCGCGCCAGCGCGTAACCGCGCCTGCCGCCCACGCTTTTGGCGCTGTATTTCGGCGGCACCTGACTGATTTCGCCGAGAAAATCCGGCAAAATTTCCATAATTTCCGCTTCCGAAGGCACGTCGCCGCCCTTTACGATTTCGCCCGTGCTGTCCAGCGTATCGGAAGTTTCGCCGAATTTAAAACGCGCGATATATTCCTTTTCTTTATTCAGAAAGTAATTAAAAAGTCGGTTCGCGTTGCCTATGCCCACGGGAAGAACGCCGTTAGCCAGCGGATCGAGCGTGCCGAGATGCCCGCACGGCTGCCCGGTAAGGCGTTTGATTTTAGCCACAAACAGCGCGGACGAACAGCCGGACGGTTTGTTTAAATCGATAAATCCGAAAGTTTTTATGCGCCGCGTGTAGTTCACCCGATGATTCCTCCGTTTGTTTTTCTGCGTTTAGTTGCGGCGATTACCGCCGCAACGCATTTCAGCGCAATTCCGCGCCGAGTTTGAATTTAAGATTGCCGAGGATTTTTTTCACGAAATTATCCACGGTTTCCGCCGTAAACGCTTTTTCGCTTTGCTTATCCGGCGTGAACGTGAGCGAAAACGCCATGCTCTTTTTGCCTGCGGGCACCTGTCCGCCGCGGTATACGTCGAACAATTTAACTTCGGTGATATACTTGCAGGCGTGTTTCAGTTCGGTTTCCAGCTGCGCGCACGTAACGTTTTCGTCCACAATCAGCGCCAGATCTCGTTTCACCGCGGGGAACGGCGGCAGATTTTTAAAGCGCACGCCCGTATCCATTGCGGCAAGCAGTTTTTCGGCGTTCAGTTCGCCGAGGCAAACGCGCTTATCCAGCCCCAACGCGCCCGCGACGGCGGGATCGAGTTCGCCGATTTCACCGATTTTTTCGTTATTCAGATACACGTCTGCCGAAATTCCGGGATGCAGATACGGTTTCTTCGAGCGCTCGTACGTAAAATCGAGATAGAACGCCGCGGAAATCGCTTCGAGCGCGCCTTTCAAGTCGAAGAAGTCAAGCTCGTTGCCCCATACGCACAACCCCAGCGTATCCGTTTCTTTCGGCTGCGTTTTCGGCGGAAGTTCTTCGGGCGTATACGTGCGGGCGTATTCGAATAATTTGCCGGTATCGTTGCCGCGGCGGATGTTCCGCACCGCGTCGTGCAGCATGGAAGGCGCCAGAAAAGTACGCATGACGGATAAATCTTCCACAATGGGATTGAGCACGCGCACGGCTTTCCGTTCCGCCGCGTTTTCGGGAAGCTTCATCAGATCGAAATCTTTCGGAGAATAGAACGAGTAATTGTACGCTTCGTAAAAGCCCTGTTCCGTAAGCGTTGTTTTCAGCGCGTTTTCCTTTTTCTGCAAATCGCTGAGTCCGCCGCCCGTAACGCGCGCCTCCGCCAGAAACGTGGGCGTCAAATGTTCGTAACCGTACGAACGGATGATTTCTTCGGCGATGTCCGGATAATTTTCCACGTCCTCGCGGTAACCCGGAACGGTAACCGTGAGCGTATCGCCGCAAAGTTCCGGCTTGAAATTCAGGCGGGTTAAAATTCCTTTCACTTCCTTCGCGGGCACTTCGATGCCGAGGAGCTCGTTGATTTTTTTCAGGCTTGCCGTAAGCTTTTTATCTTCCTGTTTCGCCGCGTTTACGTCGGCGCAAAGCTTCGTTACCTTGCCGCAGCCGAGTTCTTCCGTTAAATGCAGCGCGCGGCGCATGGCGAAGTCCGTAGTATAGGCGTCCACGCCCTTTTCGTAACGCGCCGAAGAATCGGAACTCTGCCCCAGTTTACGGGAAGTTTTGCGGATATTGTCGCGCGCGAACTTCGCCGCCTCGAAAAACACGTTCTTCGTTTCGGGCTTGATTTCGCTGTTCAGTCCGCCCATGATCCCCGCGAGCGCCACGGGCTTTTCGCCGTCGCAGATAACGAGGTTATCGTGATTCAGCGTAAATTCTTTCTCGTCCAGCGTGGTGATTTTTTCGCCGTCTTTCGCGCGACGGACGATGATTTTTCTGCCCGCGATTTTATCCGCGTCGAACGAATGCATCGGCTGACCGAGTTCCAGCAGCACGAAATTCGTAATATCCACCACGGGAGATACGGAACGCAGTCCGCAGAGCGCAAGGCGTTTTCTCAGCCAGGCGGGCGATTGTTTTTTCATTCCCTCCGCGTCGCCTTCCACGTACCGGCCGATATAGCGGGGGCAAAGGTCCGGCGCCTCCACATCGACGGAAACGGGCTTGGCTTTGGTTTCGTATTCCTTGAAAGAAATATCGGGCGATTTCAGCGCGGTTTTCGTGATTGCCGCCACTTCGCGCGCAATGCCGTACACGCACTGACAATCGGGGCGGTTTGCCGTGAGGGAAATATCGAAAATATAATCGTCCAGCCCCACGACTTTTTTAATATCTTCGCCGAGCGGCGGATTGCCCTTCAGATCAAGCAGACCGTACACTCCGGCGCCCTCGTAAAAATCTTCGTTGATGCCGAGTTCGTCGCCGGAACAGAGCATGCCGCACGATTCCACGCCGCGAAGCTTGCCCTTTTTGATTTTTTTCACGCCGTCCGGATTTTTTTCCAGCTGCGCGGGATTTGTTTCGCATACGGTGGAATTATCAAGCGCCACCGGCGTACGCATACCGACGTATACGTTGGAAGCGCCCGTAACGATCTGCAGATCTCTGCCGTATTTTTCGCCGCAATCCACAGTGCAGATCTGCATGTGATCGCTGTCCGGATGCGGAGCAAGCGCTTTCACTTCGCCCGCCACTACCCGATCGATTTTGCTGCCGAGATAAGTAATTTCTTCCACTTCGAACCCGCAGGAAAACAGCTTTTTCGCAAGCTCTTCCGCGGGAATATCTATATCCACGTAATCTTTCAGCCAACTGTAAGGTACTTTCATTATTCTTTTCGCTCCTTGCCTGTATGCTTTTTTGTTTACTTCGCGAACTGACGAAGCAGGCGCACGTCGTTTTCGAACAGCGCTTTGATGTTGTTTATGCCGTATTTGAGCATGGCGATACGCTCTATGCCCATACCGAACGCGAAGCCCGTGTATTTATCGGGGTCCACGCCGCAATTTTCAAGCACTTTTCTGTTCACCATGCCCGCGCCGAGCACTTCGATCCAGCCCGTGCCCTTGCAAAGACGGCAGCCTTTGCCGCCGCATTCGCAACAACTCAAATCCACTTCCACGCTGGGTTCGGTGAACGGGAAATACGAGGGGCGCAGGCGCACTTTCGTGGCGGACGTGAACATTTTTTTCGCAAATTCCGAAAGCATACCCTGTAAGTCGCAAAGCGTAATGCCCTCGTCTACCACAAGTCCTTCCATCTGGTGGAACATCGGGGAGTGGGTGGCGTCGTCGTCCGAGCGGAACACACGCCCCGGCGATAAGATTTTTATCGGCGGTTTTTCGTTTTCCATCACGCGGATCTGCCCCGCGGAAGTCTGCGTGCGCAGCAACAGATTTTCGGAAAGGTAGAAAGTATCCTGCATATCGCGCGCGGGATGATCTTTGGGCGTGTTAAGCGCGGTGAAATTGTAATAATCCGTTTCGATTTCGGGCCCTTCAAACACTTTAAATCCCATTCCCGCAAAAATATCGATGAGCTGATTTTTCACCAACGTGATGGGATGCAGCGCGCCCGCGGCGCACGTTTTCCCGGGCAGAGTGATGTCTACGCGCTCCGCCTCGTACTTTTTTTGCATCTCCTCTTCTTTCAAAACGGCGGCGCGTTCTTCAAACATCGCTTCCACACCGTTTTTGAATTCGTTCAGAAGCTTGCCGAACGCCGGGCGTTCCTCTTTGGGCAAATCTTTCATTCCGCCCGAAATGCCTTTCAGTTCCGACTGAAAATGAAGCTTCAGATCATAAAGCGCACGCACCGCTTTCGTTTCTTTCAGCGCCTCGGTTACTTTTGTTTTCAATTCTTCGATTTCTTTCTGCATCCTGCTTTCGCTCCTTGCTTTGTTCTTTTTTCTGCAGCAATATAAAAAATCCGCCCTGCTTCGGTTTACACCGGAACAGGGCGAAATTCTTCTTCGCTGTACCACCTGTTTTCGCTTCGCGCGCCTGAAATTCCGGCATTCATGCCGCACGCCGCCGCCAAGCCTTGTTTGCGCCCGTATCGTGGGCAATCCGTCGAAGCCTACGCGCCGCGGAATTTCTCCCGGTTTCAGCCCCGCCGCTCGGAAGGGAAACGGTTCGTTCTCCGCGCCGATACCGTTTTTCAGCCCCGGAACGGTATTCTCTGCACGCGCGCTTATCCGCCTTTTTTCGGGCAGGAAAGGAAAACTCCCCACGCTTCGTTATCGCGTTTATATGATTGATAAAAATATTATAGCCGATTTTTGCCGTTTCGTCAACGAAAATCGGGTACCGAAATTTATTTCGCCTGATTTTCTTTCAGAATCTCCACGATTTCGGCAAGGAGGCGCGTGTTTTTCGTTGCTTTTCTTTCCGCTTCGGCAGCCGCCTCTTCCGCCGCTTTCTTTGCCGCCGCGTCCGCCGCGGCTTTCTGTTCCGCCGCCGCTTTTACTTCGTCTTCGTATTTTGCAAGCGCCTGTTTGCGGGAAAGTCCGCTTTTTCTGTATTCGGCAATCTTCTTTTTCTTCGGCAGGTTTACTTCGTCCCACATTTTGTCGTGCGCTTCCGATACCTTGTTGATCGTTTTCACGATGCAGAACAGCACAAACGCGATTAAAAGGAAATTGATAACGGCGTTGATAAACGCGCCCCAGTCGATATAAATGGAAGCCGCGAGATCCACCGCGCCGCTGCCGTCCGCCGCGGGCACTTTTCTTAAATACGTATAGATGTTTTCCAGCGAATCTTCGCCCAGAATCAGCGCCAGCAGAAAATTGATGATCGGCTTTAAAATGTGCTCGGAAAGCGCGTTGACGATCGCGGTGAACGCGCCGCCGACGATAACGCCTACGGCAAGATCCAGCACGTTGCCGCGCATGATGAATTTGCCGAACTCATCGAAAAACTTCTTCATTCCCTTTATCTTCTTTTCTTTCGTTTTCTGTTTCATTTCAAAAAACGCTCCGTAAATTATTGTTTGCGCCGTCGGCGTTACGCGTTGTTTGCACGCAACCTGCGCCCTGCCCGCGCCGCTTTTACATTGTAGCACGAAAAACGAAAAAAGTACAGCTTTTCGCCGTACTTTTTCGCCGTTTTTACGATTTTTTTGTGGTTTTATCCGTTTTTTCTATCCGATCGCCCGGTTTATTGCCGCTGCGCGCCGTCGGAAAGTCCTTCCAGAAAAAACACGTTTCGCGCCGCGCGTTCCATTCCCCGCCAAATCATCTCCCGCGTTTCGTGCCTTTCCGCCTTGAACAACGCCCGCGCAAAGGCATAAAAAAGAGTACGCTCGGTTTGCGCCATATCTTCGATGCTGTCTTTTTCGTTTAACGTAATATCCCGTTTCGCGTTTTTCATTTTTATCCCCCGTTTACGCCTCTTCTTTTTTCGCCAGCGTCAAAAGCGCCTTTTTGCCCTGCGCGTGCGATACCGCAAGACGTTCCATGTCCTGCGCCAGCGCCGCGTTGAAAAACAGCCGCGAATATATTTTGCTTTTCTTTTCGGCCAGATCTTCGATTTTCGCCAGATAATGCAGCCAGCCGCATTCTCCGCCGCACTTTGTTCCGGCGCCGGCTTCGGTATTCTTCTCCGTTTTTTCTTTTCTGATGTCGTTCATTCCGCCGCTACCCCCGTTGCTTTCTGATTACCAGTTTGCGCGGTTTCCGGAAAAAATATACCCGCCGCAAGCGAAAAAATTTGAAAATATTCGGATACGATAACGGCTCGTTATTATTCAATCTTCTTATTTCTTTTTGCCGAACTTTGCTTTGATTGCGGCGATTAAATCCGCAAGCGATTTTTTCTTAATAGCAAATCCGCCGATTCCCACGACCGCAACCGAACCGATTACGATACCCGCGATCGTTCCGCCCGAAAGTCCGTCCTTTTTAGCAGGAGGGGTAATTTCGCCACCCGAAGTCTTATCTTCGTATACAGCCGTAAGCGTTGTTGCCCCCGTTACGGTAAAGGTATAAGTATTATCGGTACTTACGATTTTTCCGCTTGCGTCCTGCCAGCCTTTGAATACTTTACCTTCCGCAGGCTCATTTGCCGTTACGGTTACGCTTTCGCCATGCGCATAGAATTTGCTTTCGCCGTTTATTACCACGTTATGCGTGCCGATTTTGGCAATTCTAAGGTCGGTGATTTCGTTTCCGTCCGCGTCAAAATGCCTGCCGCAAACCGTACAGTCTTTATGCCCTTTCGTTCCGAAATTTTCCGTCGTTGCAGGGATTTCGTCTTTCCACGCACCGTAAGTATGCTCGGCAAAATCGATATCAACTTCCTTTTCTTGCTTAGTAAACGCAGTATTTTCAAAAGTAGCGGTATATTTCATTTTGCCTTTTTCTTTGCAGGTTGCCGCTGTGATTACCGTTCCGCTTGCGGTTACCGTTTCGCTTTCGATATGCGTATTGTCATGCTTGCAAACTCTTTCCGCTTTGCATGTATTATCGCTTGTCCAAGTATATTTTACTTCGCCCCAGTCGTGAATATGCGCGTTGTGTTGTTTTGTATAATAATACGTTACGGTTTGCCCGCTGCCATTCACAATTTGGTCGTGTCCTTCTGCCCTAACGAACGTATGTCCAAACATCGTCGATGGCGCCGTCCAATTAAGTTTACTACCTACCGCAACCGGAATTGTGGCTTTATTTGCATTAGGCATTGGAGTTCCGTCCTCGAACCTGTACTCGATATTAACGTTTGCGTAAGTTTGGGTTTCGGTGTCGTCGTTTGCAAGTACGTTTCCGTTTTCGTCGGTTATCGCAAAAGCAACTGTGTCGCCGTTATTTAGCAATGCGTCCGCCGGGATTTGGTAAATGAGTTTACAATTTTCCAATCCCGAATTCATATTGCTGCCTTCATAGCTCAAAGCACCTTTTGGCCAAAACTTGCTCTTTTCGCTCCATACGGGAATGGTGAAAGTCTGCGATGTTTCAAGTTTGTCCCCACTTCTCGTGGTGGCAACACTGCCATCAGCTCGCTTTATCCACAATTTCATGGTAACGGAGCGCTGTGTAGTGTCCGATAAATTTTGTACGATGGTGCGGAGCTGAATTTTCTCGCCCGCCATACTCGTGTTGAATTTATTTTTATCAGTGCCACTTAGCAAAACACCTTTGCGATAATTTTCAAAATAATAATATCCGTTATATGTCGTATCTATAAAGTCTGATGGCTTAGAATACTGCCCCGTATATTTCTTGACTTCGGGGTCGGCAACATAGAGGCTCTTTCCGTCTATGAGTTGCGACATTCTCTTGCTGCCTTGCAACTTACATACTTCACAAAATCCATAGGTAGTGTCACGCATAAGGCATTCCCAACTCGAATTATATGCAGTGTAAGAAGGATTTGTATGGCAAGTAAAAGTTTTTCTAAATCCTAGCATTTTTTTCCATTTTACTTTTTCAGGATCGTGCGTGTATGCTACGTTTAGAGAAGTATAGTCAGTAGATTCTGTTGCACTAGTCATATATTCGTCGCCAAGTTCCAGCAATCCGTGGCCAAGTTCGTGCGTAAAAGTCTTTTGCGCACGTGCGCTATCAGCCGGAGTTACAAGATAATGAATACCACTTTTATAATTTCTATGCGAACCACCAAAATCTTGAGTTGTATTGACTAACACAGCAAACTGATTGATATATTTATGCACATAATAAAATGGCGGATACATTTTATCATCATCCCAAATAAACGTGTCAGGATCAGTTTTGTTAGGGATATGAGCGTCGTGAATTTGCTCAAGAAATGCAGGTCCAATACAGCGTTCGAAAATATGGTTTTTCCAAGCACTCTTGTTTCCTGAAATCCTCGGACCGCTCTTTTTATCAATAACCACGTCGAAAAACGTACTGCCACCACTGTTGAAGCTGGACTCCGACGCCGTGCAAAGCGCATAGACGTTAAAGCGATCTGCATAGCTACGATATGGCTCGTGCTGCATTGCGCCCTCCCACACCTTTTTGACGTCATCGATGAATTTTTGTTGCTGACTTTTGGTGTAGCCCTCGCCACAAATGAGAATTACCATATTCTCGGTGTCGCTTCTTGTCTTTTGGATAGTATAGACAGGAATGGTCGGTGTGGCGTATTTGCCATCGCTAGAATAATATGGACCAAGCGTAAGTCTGAGTTGTTGATCGAGGCTTATATCCCACTCTTGATTTGGATCCTCTTCCGGCTCGGCTACTGTATAGTCATCTTCTACCTTGTCAGGCGCAGAGCCAACATAAGGATTACTCGCACTACCATCGCCGGAGGTTGTTACATAATAGTCTGAGTCGAGATAAAACGCAGGTCTTACTCCGATATAATCTGTATTCGGCCACTCTCTGCCGACAGATCCGTTGCTATGTACGTAACGCATATCGTGGTTGCAATCGGTAACAGGGGTTCTAAGCCAATACGGCCAAGCCACTCCTTGCTCATTTCTAGCTATATAATAATTGCCGAAATTTTTCCATACGGTATTGACTTGTTGAACGTCCGGTAGAAAAACCTTTTCGGTCGAGTTTTCGCCGTACGCGCTATCGAAGTTGCTATCGACGTTCTCTATGTCATAATTCAATTCCAGATCAGAGCGACCTTCGCCATCGTGAAATCCCAAATTGTATTCGGGGTGCGATACCAGCGAACGTTGGGTCATGTTCTTCATTGCGGCAATCTCGGCTTTGGAAAAGTCATTCAAAAATCCTGCCTTTTGGTCATAAGCATTTCCTTTTACATAACCGGCCCTTGGCGGGTTGCCACACAACCACTTCACCGCGCCGGCATCAGCCGCGGAATTCAACCACGATCGCATATTGCTGTCTTTCCAGTAATTAGAACCGTAGGTATCGCGCTTATAATTACGACTGTGAGATTTCGAACGGCTGTTGTCGTTTGTCATAGCATCGTAAGGAAGCGTATCAATGATATAGTCGGCAAGCATCAGGCAGCCTTTTTCGTCGACGTCCACGCATCTCCAGACAATGTTTTTGCCGTTATACTTACCAAGGCTTATATAATTCCCTAACTCTATTTGCGTTGTTTTCGCTTCGTCTGCCGACAAGGAGTTCTGAACGTTTGCCCCATTATATCCCGCATCGGCGAAGTTTTTGCGCAACTTCATTGCCTCGCCGCCGCAAATAGCAATAACGAAAGCCATGATTAAAACCGTACTTATTTTTCTTAAATATTTTTTCATCGGATCTCACTTCCTCGGAGCTTTTACTTTTGTAAGTTTCGGGCGTTATATTTTATTCGCCGCAATCAAAACTACTTTTATATATTATTTCACTTTATAAGACTAAAATCGCACCGTTTCATAGGCTGTTTACCTATGCGGCAGTGCGGTCAAATAAAGATTTCTTCCTGCGATTAACCCATCTTCGTCAAATCGGTGGCGTAGCACCATTTCGCGCCCGTGAATTTTCCGAACTTGTATTTATCGGAAGCGGATTCGCACATCACGTACGTTTTTCCGTCCACGAGAACGATTTCTTCGCTCATCGGCGCAATTTTATAATCGGCGGTAAGAGAACCGTTATCCAGCGAATACAAAGGAAGCTCGGCGCCCATCAAGGTTACTTTGCCGCCCGTAGCCGATTTCGAAAGATCGTATTCGTACAGATGCGAGAACGCCACGGCATAGGATGTGGAAATAACGGCTTTGCCGTTTTCGAAATACGCGCCCTGTACAAGTCCCGGCATGGAGATTGCCGCCGACGGCTGTTTTTTTAAACCGAACGCCGCTTCGTTTTCCCCTTCCGTGCCGTCGGCAAACGGATAGCAGACAGCCATGGCGTAGTTGGTTTCGCCGCTTGCCGTTACGCGCTTATGCGTATCGGGCGTGGGATAATTCTGTTCGCGGTAAAATTCGCCGGCTACAAGCGCGTTATCCCACACGGTTACGAACGCTACGCCGATATAGTCGCTTTTGTCCTCGCTTTCGATGAGAAACGTGCCTTTGCATTCCAGCCCCGATTCATCTTCCGCAGCCAGCGCTTCCGCATACGAGTACACGTACAGGCAGTGCTTGCCGCCGCCTGCCACGTAAATATAATCGCCGTGCACGTTAAGGCCGCCGCAGTGCCCCGTGTAGTCCGATCCGTCTGTATCTTTCAGATACAGAGTTTTCGCCTTTGCTTTTTTGCCCTCGGATTTTTTCACGAGGTACACGGGCGAAGCGCTTTTATCGTTCATGTAGCCGCTAAGAAAGAACGTATCTTCGCGCGCGTCGTAAGAGATGCCCTGCGCGACGAATCCGTCGGAGATACCGGGAATTTCAAACGCCTTTTCGCTTGCCTTATAATACTCGCTTACGGAAATCCTGAAATACCCGATGACCGCGCCGAAAAACACGACGATGACAATCGCCGCGATGCCGAGCGCGATTAAAAGTTTCTGCCACGCCTTCTTCTTTGTTTCGGTTTTTACCGACATTTTTGTACTTCCTTTGCGCTTGTATTTTGCGGGCGTTGCCGCCGCAAGTTTATCGCCGAATGAAAACAAACTTATTTCCATTCGACTAAAACAGTATAGCACAAAAATCGCGCCTTGTCAAGTGCCGTATTCCGTGCGGGCGATGACGTGATTCTGATACGCCCTGTCAAGCTCGACGAAATACCCCCGACCACCCCCACACGCGGACGATGAGATTGGGATATTTTTCGGGGTGCGCCTGCGCATCGAGCAGCGTTTCGCGATTTACGGCGTTGAGTTGAAGCTGATGTCCGCCGCGATCAATAAACGCTTTTACGAGCAGCGCGACTTTTTTCAACCCTTCGCCGTTACGGAAAACGCCGCTGTACAATTCCATGGTGAGCGGTCCGCCGTTGATGATTTTGCTCATATCGAATTTCGTGAACGAAAGAATCGTGGAAAACGGTCCGTCCGTTTTCGCGGCGAGCGACGGCGAAAACGAAGAAGCGAACGCTTCGCCCGCTTTTCTTCCGTCCGCCGTTGCGCCCACCCCGGCGGCGGAAACGACGTATTCCATCGCGCTGCCCGTGCCGGCGCGGTATACTCCGCCGCGGCGATTTGGTTTATTATTGAGATATGAAGAAAACGTTTCCATAAGAAAGCAAAGTCTTTCGTCCGCTTCGTTGTTATTGCCCGTTTTCGGCTGCGAAAGCAGCGTTTGCCGCAAATCTTCGCGCCCCGCGAAGTTCGTTTCAAGCGCGGAAACAAGTTCGGCTTTACCCGCCGTTTTTTCTTCAAATACGGCTTTTTTTATGGCTTCGAGCGCGTCGGCGGCGTTGGAAAGTCCCACGCCGTGAACGCCGTAATTATTGTATTTCGCGCCGCCTTCGAAAGCGTAACGCCCGCGCTCTATGCACGGCGAAACGAAAATCGAAATCAGCGCGTCGCGCGGCTGCGCTGCGGCATTGCACCTTTCTGTAATCTTATCGCACCCGGCTTCGATCGCGCTTTTTACTTCGCGCTCGAATTCCGCGTAAGATTCGCTGCCGATCAGCTTTGAAAGGGTTACCTGCCTTACGACTTCGGGGAAAATCAATTTATCAATATTCGGCACGTCTGCCCCGCAGCGCGGCACGATGATTTCCCAACAGGCGGCAACGGCATAGTTTCTTGCGTCGATCGGATCGTAGCCGAGGCGGACAAGTCCTTTGATCGCCGCGTCGTCGTTGCAATACTGCGGAAAGCCAAGCCCCTGACGGGTGAGCCGCGAAGCGCGTTCGTAAAGCTCCGCGGGCGTTTCCGAATTTACGCGAAGGTTGATTTTCGGATCGATCAACGCGAGTTCTTCGCTTGCCGTAAGCGCGATTTCGCTCAGAAAAGAAAAAGAATTTTCGCCGTTTTCGTCGCACCCGCCGAGAACGAGACTCTGCCCGTTATCGCCCTGTTGAATACCGCGATACAAGTCGGTATCGTAGTTCATCGCGATGAAAAACAACTCGGTATCTTCCGTGAGTTCGCCGAGAGATACGCCGCGCCGGACGGACTCTTCGGCATAGGGAAGCATGTAGCGATCGAATCTGCCGAGCGTGAGATGATCGTTGCCGTTCAGGCGCAGAACGTAGTGGAGAAACCGCAAAGAAACGAGAGCATGATAGTAGGTGGAAGCGCCGTTTTCCGGCACGACGGCAAGCGCGGCGGCAAGCCTTTCGCGCCCCGATTCTTCCGCGCCTTTCCGCCATTTTTCCGCGAGATTTCCGCAAACCCGGAGATACCGCAGCGAAAGATCGTAAAAACGCTTCGCTTCCGCATCCGCCGCGGACAGGCGTTCGAGAATTTTTGCGCGCAAGCCGCTCAGCCCGACCGCAAGAAACGTTTCGTAATCGACGGTGAGATTGCCGCCGCGCGAACGCCATACTTCGTCTTGCGGAAGGCGCGCGCGATAGCGGTTAAACCCGAAATCGTCCGATTCGTAAAACAAGGACTTCTCGTTTTCGGCGGCGCGTTCGAACAATCGGAAATACTGCTCTTCTTCGCTTTGCGCGCCGAGATCTTCCGGCAGATTTTCGGGGCGTTCGGGATTGCGGCGTTTGCGGTACTCGCGGCCGAGCAGAAATTCTCTGCATTTTTTTACTTTTTCCGTCATGTGAAACTCCTTTGCCGAAAAAAAACGGGCGCGGTTGCGTTCGGCGGCGCAACGGCGATTATAAAACCACGGCTTTCACCCCGTACTTTTCAAAGATTTCCGTATGCGGCGAAGGCGGCGCGGATTCATCGAACGAAGGAGAATATTTCCGCCCGAGCGAGGCGTATTTTCCGCCCGCAAAGCGATTGTACGGCAAAAGTTCCGCGCGGGTTGCGCCCGCCCGAGCTATGATTTTCGCGATTGAGCCGAGATTTTCGGGCGTATCGGTGACGGCGGGGATCAGCGGCACTCGCGTAACAAACGGCACGCCGCTTTTCGCCAGCGCGAAATAGTTTGAAAGCACGATTTCCGCATCGCCGCCGCAATACTTTTTAAACCCCGCGCGATCGGCGATTTTTAAATCGTATAGCACGAAATCGCATGCCCCGAGCGACTTTTTAAACGTTTCTTCCGGCGCGTAGCCGCTCGTTTGCAGCGCGACGTTCAGCCGCGGATCGAGAAGGGAAACGGTTTCTACGATAAAATCCGTTTGGCAAAGCGGCTCGCCGCCCGAAAACGTTATGCCGCCGCCCGATAAAATCTCCGCGTTTTTATTGAGCTTTTCCGCAAGGCGGGCGGGCGTGTAATCTGCGCCGCAAACGCGGATCAGCCCTTTGGGGCAAGCCGTAGCGCTTTTTTTCGTGTACTCCGTTCTGCCGTTCGCGCGCACGGCAGCTTTCAGGCACGCGCCACAGCCGATACAGCCGTTTTTCGCTTTGACGTATTCTTTTCCGAAACGTTGCCCTTCGGGATTGTGACACCACTCGCAGCGCAGCGGGCAGCCTTTGAAAAACACGGAGGTGCGCAAGCCCGCCCCGTCGAATGCGGAAAATTCTTCTATGGAAAATACGATCGCCGTCATTTTTTGACTCCTTTCGGCTTTACATTCGCGCGGTAAGTGTGATATAATATAGCTATAATTCAGCCTACGAAACCATTATACACCCGGAAAAAGCCTGTTTTCAAGTGTTTTTCCGACGATTTATAGCCAAATTCCGACTTTTACAGAAGAGAGAAGTACTTATGATTTTTCATCAGCCGACAAATTCGGACGCGGACGTATTCAACGCGTTTTTGTACCGCGAAATTGATTACGGGGCGCATTTTCACCGCGGGTGCGAAATTCTGATCGTTTTAAAAGGCGTGCAGAAAGCCGTTGCGGGCGGGAAGCGATACGAAGTGAAAACGGGCGAAGCGTTGTTTTTATGCCCTTACGAACTTCATTCTTACGAGCCTTCGGCGGGCGCGATCACGTTTGCGATCGTATTTTCTGGCGCGTATGCGGAAGCCTTTTCTTCGCGCCACGAAAACGAAACGCCAGCGAAATCGCTGTTTACGATTCCGCGGGAAACGCTGGGGTTTGTGCTTTCGAAATTTTTCGGCGCGGGCGAAGCGGAAACGGTTGCCGCGCTTTTCGATCACGAAGAACGCGGTCGGCTTAGCGCGCCCGAAATCGACGGGCTTACCGTGCGCGCCTGCCTTTACGCGCTGCTCGCCGAGTTTGAAAAAAACGCCGTCTACGTTAAGAGCGAACGCGACGACGAATTTACTTATTCGGCGATAGATTATGTGGAAAAAAATTTCCGCGCGGATATTTCCGTGGCGACGCTCGCAAACGCGCTCGGCTATTCTTACGATTACGTTTCGCGGCTGTTTGCGGCGCGGTTCGGGATTCGGTTTTCTTCGCTGGTGAATCGTTACCGCGCGGAAGAAGCGGCGAAACTGATGGATTCGGAACGCGTTACGGCTACCGAAGCGGCGATGCGCAGCGGCTTTAAAAGCATACGATCTTTTAACCGGATTTTCAAATCGCTTCTCGGCAGAACGCCTACGGGAAGATGAGTCTGCTCTCCCTGTTCGCCCGTTCGCTGCCCGAGCGAACGGGCAAACAAAAGATGAAATGCGGGCGGATGCGCTTACACCGGGCTCATCCGCTCTTTGAAGTCCTTTAAAATGCGGCTTTCGATACGCGATATCTGCACCTGCGAAACGCCGATCATCCCGGCGACTTCGCTCTGCGTTTTATCGCGGAAATATCGTAAAAAGATGATTTTTCTGTCCCGTTCGGATAATGCCTCCAGCGCCGTTTTCAGCTGCAGTTTATCGAGAAGTTCCTCTTCGCCCTCACCCGAAGCGATGGTATCCATCAGCGTTCTGCCGCCCTCTTCTTCGTCGCCCTTATCGCTTTGCAGAGAAAGCGGCATTCTGGAAGAACCGAGCAGGAACGCCACTTCGCTTTCTTCGATGGAAAACGCCGCCGCGATTTCGCTAAGGGCGGGTTTCCTGCCGTTTTTCAGAGAAAAATCGGAAACGAATCCGTTGATCTCTTTCGCCGTCTGCTTGATGGCGCGCGATACTTTCACGCTGCCGTCGTCGCGCATGAATCGTTTGATTTCGCCCGCGATCATCGGCACCGCATACGTGGAGAATTTCGTTTCGAACGCTTCGTTGTACCCCGCGATCGCTTTTAAAAAACCCATGCAGGCAAGCTGAAACAAATCGTCGTATTCCACGCCTTTGTTCAGATACCGTTTTACGATACATTTTATCAGCGACACGTTTTCGGAAATCAGCGTTTCCTTTGCCGTACCGTCGCCCGATTTCGCTTTTTTTATGAGCGCAGAAGTCTGTTCGTCATTCAGCATTATCCCCTGCCTTTTTGCCGAATTTCTTTTTCATGCGCACTTTTGTGCCCGTTCCCGCGGCGCTTTCCACTTCGCAGCCGTCGGTAAACGTCTGCATGATGGTAAAGCCCATGCCCGAACGTTCCGCGTTGCCCGAAGTGGTGAAAAACGGCTGCAGCGCTTCTTCTACGTTCTCGATGCCGCAGCCCGTATCGGCAACTTCGATATGTAGCACTCTTGCGCTTTCGTCCGCCTCGCAGGTAATCGTAATATAATTTTCTTCGCTTTCCGCGCCTTTGTACGCGTGCACCACGCAGTTTGTAACCGCTTCGGATACGGCGGTTTTCAAATCGGAAAGCTCGTCGATCGTGGGTTCCATCGCCGCGGCGAACGCCGCCACCGCGCTGCGCGCGAACCCCTCGTTTTCGCCGATCGCCGATATTTTTAAAATCATACGGTTTTTCATTTACGCTCTCCTCCCGCCGTTTACGCCGCTTTCTCTTCCCGCTTTTCCGCACGCCTGCCCTGCGGAAGGCGGCAGTTTCGGCACCACCGTGTATACGCCGGATAGCGAAAGCACTTTGTCCGCTTCGGCGCCTACGTCCGCAAAATATGCGGGAATCGAATACGATGCGAGTTTTTTATATCTGCCGATAAAAAAGCCGATGCCCGTGGAATCCATAAACGTAACGTTCGTCAGGTGAAACACAGCGCCCTCCGCGGCGGCGTTGTCGTCGATGAACGCGTCCGTCTGCCTGCGGATGAGGCGCGCGGCGTGCTCGTCCAGTTCGCCGTCGAAATAAAAATGTAAAATGCCGTTTTTCTTCGTTGCGCTCGCTTTCATTGCCGTGCCTCCTTCGCTTAGCCCCGCGATTTTTCTTCCCGAAAATTATAACGGATAGAAAAACGAAAATTTTGCGCGATTTTGTCGGATTTTAAGCAATTTCGGCGAAAATTCTTGTTCACGCAGGCAAAAACTTCTTCAAACCGTTGACAGGGAACAAAGAATTATGATACAATTAACCTGCATAAGATAATTTATGCGGCATCTTATTTTGCACGGTTTAGGCTAAGGAGGTAAAAAAATGCCTGAATGGGGAACGGCTTTAATCATCGTAGCGGTGGTGATCGTAGTATTTTTGCTGATGGGTTACATCAAGGCTCCGCCCGATACGGCGTACATCATCACGGGGCTGGGGAAGCGGCGTATTTTAATCGGAAAGGCGGGAATCCGCCTCCCCTTTATCGAACGGCTGGATAAACTTTCTCTGCGTGTGATGCAGGTAGACGTAAAAACCAGCGAAGCGGTGCCTACGAACGAATTTATCAACGTTTCCGTAGACGGCGTGGCGAACATCAAAATTTCTTCCGACCCCGAACTTCTGGGGCGCGCGGCGGAATCGCTTCTGAACATGGATCAGCAGGAACTCATCGCGCTGGTAACGCAGGTGCTGGAAGGCAACATGCGCGAAATCGTCGGTTCGGTGGGGCTGAAAGAAATGGTTCAGGACCGTCAGGGCGTGGCGAAGAAAATCACGGAAAACGTTGTGCCCGATATGGAAAAGCTGGGCATCGAAGTGGTGAACTTCAATATTCAGAATTTCAAAGACGGCGCGGGCACGATTGAAAACATGGGTATCGACAACGTGGAGCAGATCCGCAAGAACGCGCAGATTGCCAAAGCAAACGCCCAGCGCGACATTGCGATTGCCTCTTCGCAGGCGCAGGAACAAGCGAACGCCGTAAAGGTGGAAGCGGAAAAGAAAATCGCCGAACAGAACGCCGAACTTTCGGTGCAGCAGGCGGAAATGCAGATCCGCGCAGACACGAAGAAGGCGGAAGCGGACGCCGCGTATTCCATTCAGCAGGAAAATCAGCGCAAGACAATAGAAATCGCAAAAGCGGACGCGGACATCGCGCGGCGCGAAAAAGAAGCGGAAATCGCTCAGGCGGAAATCGCCGTAAAAGAGAAACAGCTGGACGCAGGAAGCCGCCGCGCGCCGCGCTCAGGCGGAAGCAATCCGTTACGCCATGGAACAGGAAGCGGAAGGCGTGAAAGCGAAAGGTCTGGCGGAAGCGCTTGCCATTGAAAAGAAAGCGGAAGCGCAGAAGCGCATGGGCGAAGCTTCCGTGATAGAAATGTATCTGCAGGCACTGCCCGAAATCGTGAAAAACGCAGCCGACCCGCTTGCGCAGACGGATAAAATCGTAATGTACGGCGACGGCAACGCAACGAAGCTGGTGAAAGACGTAATGCACTCCGCAAATCAGGTGGTTGACGGCGTAAAAGAAGCGACGGGCATCGATCTGGCGGCGCTGATTGCGGGCATCGGCGGAGGAAAACTGGCGGCGGCCGCGGCAAAACCTGCGGAAAAGGCGCAGAATCCGCAAGCGGAAGCAGCCGCAGAAGCGGCTATTGCCGACGCGGAAAACAACAAATAAAAAATTTAAAACGGAGAAAAAACTATGAAAAAAATCGGTAAAATACCCGGCGGACTCATCGTTTGGGCAAGCGCGTACGTAAACGTGATTGTATTTGCGCTTTGCGGCGGATATTTCTTTCTGAAATCGGACGACGAATCCTTGAAAAACGAAACGAAAAAAGCGCTGATCGTTACCCTCATTTTTGTGGGAATCGGCATGATTCAATCGCTTGTGAGCTATCTTTTCACGCTTTGCGGCGTTTCTTATTCCGGCGACTTGTACCGCGCGCATCAAACGATCGGTACGCTGGTATCCGTTGCGAAAATCGCGGTATATGCGGTGTTTGCGGCGCTTTCCGTTTTCGGCGGCAAGAAAGGCGAAGAAAAATCGGAAAAAACCGACGATTCAACCGAAAACGATACGCAGGAAACCAACGAGCAGAACGATTAAGCGCTTTTCGGCATAAAAGCATACAAAACGGGCGGACGATTGCGGTCCGCCCCTCTTTTTGCACGACCACGGTTTTTCGCATTGATATACGACGAACGCTCCGCAAAACAAGCCGAATTTCCGAATACGAAAGAAAGTTTTTGAAACTGCGCGAAAATTGCTTGACAAATCATAAAAAATAAGCTATGATATACAAGCGTTTTGTGATAGAACGCGCCGGGAAGTGCAAGCGAGGGCCTTTAGCTCAGTGGTCAGAGCTGTCGGCTCATAACCGATTGGTCCGCGGTTCGAATCCGTGAAGGCCCACCAAAATTCCGCTTTTCCCTGCGTTTGTTTATGTTACAGCGCAATAAATTACAGCCGTTTTACGGCCCGGTAGCTCAGTTGGTTAGAGCGCCAGCCTGTCACGCTGGAGGTCACGAGTTCGAGCCTCGTTCGGGTCGCCAGAAATGCCCCTCTTTGCAAAGTAGCAAAGAGGGGCATGGTTTTCTGTTTTTCCCGATGTGAAAAATGCGTGCCGCAAGCAACACGCATTTTTTTTATACTTTCATTCGTTACAAGCCGTCAGTCGTCAATCAATACCGCCCTTTCCAGCGGCGATGCGTTCGGCTGATGCAAAACGATATACGACTTCCCCTGCAAATCGGTGAATCGCATGCAATGCCCGCCGTGTTTTCCTTTACGGCGAACGTATACGTGTATACGCCGTCCGACGAAGTAACGGGGGAAATCCGTTCGTTATTTACAAGCACAGCCATGCTTTTGCCTGCCGCGGGGCGAAGTTTCAGCGTGATTTTTTCGCCGAGGTACGTTTCGCCGTTTTCGCCGATTCCCGCAACGGAAATCAGTTCGCCGTCCGCCTCGTTCATTTCCGCTACCGTCGCCGTGCGGACAAGATACGTTTTCGCCGCTTCGTCGCCGGGCGTGAAGAAATATTCTTCGAACGTTACGCCCGTGCCTCTGCCTCGGAGAAGCAAGCCGATTTTTCCTTCGCCGAGCGCGTCGATATTATAGCCGCCGCCCGCGCTGCCCGTAATTTCGCCGCTCCAGCCCGCGATATATCTGCCGTTGACAAACGCGCCGATTCTGCCTTCGTAGCGTACAAGCGTAAATTCGTAATCGTTTGCGTCCGCGCCCGAAAAATCAACCGCGCCCGCAGAATACCAGCCGCCCGTCCACGAATAGAGTTGCACAAGCTTATCGTCGCCCGTTTTGATAAACAACAGGTTCTGAGCGGCTGCACCCAACTGAATACCTATACCGGCTTCCTTTTTCGAAGCGTTTTTAATGCGTACGCCCGCCACGAAATTCTTTGCCGTACCAAGCACGCCCAGCGTATACGAATCGCCGTCCGCAAGCGGGTTTGCCGCATATTTGCCGTTGCCGGTCATTATAAAATCGCCGTTTGTTCCGCTGGCGCCGCCGCCGTATTTTGCCGTAATCACGCGCTGATAAGCCTTTTCGAGGTTCGCCTGCACCGCCGCGCCGTTTACCGTTACGCCGGCAATCATGCCCTCGAGCGATTTTCCCGTAAACACAAGATCGTACGTGCCGTCTGCAAGATACAGCGAATATTCCGTTCCCGTAACCGCGCCCGCGTTTTTATACGAAATTTCCGCGCCGCCGTTTCTTACGGTGAGATCCGCGCCGGAAAGCCCTGCGGGAAGCGTGCCGCTTACCCGATAAACGTTTTGCGCTTCGTAGGCGAACGTTACGCCTTCGTCGCCTATCGTGTAATAATATTCGTAAACGCCGTCGCCTTTCAATCCGGCGGAAATCAGACTGCCGTTCGCATACACTTTCACGATTTTCCCCTCGGCGCAGGCAATGGTAATTTTAACCGTATCGCCAAGGCGAGCCATACCGTTTTCTACGCCGGAAACGGTAAGCGTGCCGTACGAATCGTCCCATGCGGGCAGCTTCGCTTCGCGGAAAAGCAGTTTATCGATTTCCGTTTTATCGGTTGTGAAAGAACAATCCGAAAACGTTGCGCCCTTCAACCCTCGCACGGCAAGCCCCACGCGCATTTCGCCCATTTTCGAAAAATCGAGCGCGGAGGAAATTTCTCCTTTGTACGTTTTCCAAAGTTCGCCGTTGATAAACACGCTGAGCGCTCCGCCGCTGCGCGCCGCGGTAAGCAGGAAATCTTTGTTATCGTACGTTTTGTTCTGCGCGTAAGCGGTATTGAAATAGCCGTCCGCCCAGCCGGGCACCCAGCCGTACAGCGCAATGCCCATATCCGCCGTGTGGATATTCAGCATCACGTCGTAATCGCGCCTGCCCTTATGCTCTCCGTAAAGCACGATGCCCGCTTCGACGTCGCCGTCGGATACAATCCGCGCGGAAAGCATAAAATCCTGCGCCGTGCCGAAATTCGCCGTAGTAAACGCGTTTCCGTGATTCATCCCCGTTACGGTGTATTCGTTATCGCCCGTGTACGTCCATACCGAAGCGCCGGAACCGTAGGAATTAAAGGTAAGTTCGCGCGTTTTCAGCGTGAAATTCTTATTTTCGGCGCCGTTTTCCGGCACAATTAACGCCGATCCGTCGGCAAACACCGTGAAATAATTTTGGTAACCGCCCGCCCTTACAAGGATTTTTTCATACTTTCCGACGGGAAGTTCCAGCGTATAATCGCCCTCTTCCGTGCAGACGTTATCGGCAAACAGCACGTTTTTATCCGTCGTGTACGCGTAGAATTCCGCGTCCGCAAGGTTTATGTTTTCGGGTGCTCCCGCCACGGAAAGCTTTCCTTTCAGCGTTACGCCCTCGTATTCTTCGAACACCGCCTTCACGCGAACGTCGTCTTGTATGCCGTTCAGCGTATAGCGCATCGTTCTGCCGTACGACGCGGCGTTTTCGATATAATCCGCCGTTTTATCCTCGCCGTTGATCTCCAGCGCCGAAAACCGCCAGAATGCGCCGGGCGTAACGGAAAAGGTAACGTTTCCGTCCGCAAGCGCGCCCGCTTTATCTACGGAAATCGAGCCGTACCCCTCGCTTTCCGCACTCACGCGGAACAATCCCAGTTCGCGGAGCGCCTCGTTCATTCCTTCCGCGTTGCCGTCGTAATCGGCATAGGAAATATCGGTGAATTCGGCAGCGATCTTGCGGGCATTGAGGCAGGCGAAACATTTTCCGCTTGCCGTGGAAATCGTTTCCGCGAAGATCAGATTACCGTCTGCCATGCCGTAGATTTTCGCGCCCTCTTTCACGATGGTGAAGCGCACGCCCTCTTCGGCAAGCGTTTTTTCGCGCGCGTACCTGAAAAGCGGCGCGTCGACGTTGTTTCTGCCGTCGTAATCGTCGGCATAATAATTTGCCGCAATGCGCGTTTTGCTTGAAAGGCTGCCGTTTTCTGCCCTTACGGAAAGCAATTTTCTCCTTCCGTTCGGAATACCTACGCTGACGCCCACCGTAGCTTCATACGCGCCTTCAAGCGGCTTTGCCGTAGCGGAAAAGATGAAGTTTTCGGCAAGAAGGTCTTTTACATAGCCTTTGGAATACGTGCTTTTTTCCGTACGTACCGTGCCGGAAAGGGTGATTTTGCCGTTTTCTTCGTTTTTTTCAACGTTTTCTTCTTCCCATACGCCCGTTTTCGTGTGTCCGTTTTTCGCCGAGCCGATCAGCGCGCCCTCTTTATCCGCATGCGCATAACCCGTTTCGTCGAACAGATAATACGCCGCAGAGGAAGAAGGGTAGTAAGGCAGCGGACAGATGTTGCGATACATGCCGCCCTTCTGCATAAAATAGGCGGGCATCATGATAAGATCGGCGTTTTCCGGCTTTTCCTCCAGCCCCATCGCGCGCCACGGGATGAAAAGTTCCATCGTCATGCCGCTTGTAACGCCACCGATTTCGCCCTGCGTTTTTACGGCGTATTCAAGCAGCGAAATATTCGAAGAAGCCGCGCCGTACACTCTGCCCGCGTCCATAAATACCCGCCGCACCGCGTTATCGTTGCCGTAATCGGAAGAAAGCGCGTAATACAGAGAAACCGTACTGTTTTTCGTCGCCGCCAGAAGCCCGTTGTATTTTATCGCCGTATCGTACACTTTTGCCGCCACGTACCAGCCTTTTTCTCCCGTAACCGTGGTAACGGCGATATGCGCGGACGTTCCGTCGAGATCTTCGCTTAAATAATTTTCGAACCAGTTTCTGTTTTCATAAGCGTTTTCCGAAAGTTCGCCGTCGATTTCCATAAACACGTCGGCGTTCGAAGGCATTGTACTGCCGTAATTGAAATCGTATTCTTTAAGCGCGGGGTCGATTTGTATTTCCGCCTGCTTTTCCGAACACGCGGTAAACGCCGCCGCTATCCCGCAGAGCGCAACCGCCGCTATCATCGCTTTTTTCAAACCCTTTTTCATTGTTCCGCCCCCTTAACTGCCGCTCTTTCCCAGCACCACGATTTCCGCCACGCCGATATCGTCGAGCGCTTCGCCGAACTTATCCGTGGTTTCGTATTTTTCGGAAAGGTAAATTTTGATTTCCGTGATTTCAATCTCGTCGAAATCGGCAATCACCGCGGCGCCCTGCGTAATCGCGCCCGCTTCCGTATCCGCGTATTCCGCGGGGAACGCCGGATTTTTAATGGCGCCGAACTTGTATTCTTTGCCGTTCGCCGTAAGAGGCGAAGCAAATCTGAATTCGATTCTGTCCGCCTTGGTAAACGCATAATCGTACGACGAAGAATTGTAAATCATCACCGAGCGCGCTTTGACGGGAGAATCGAACGTAAGCGTGATTTCCGTCGCGCCGGAAGACCGGTATTCGCGTTCTTTCACGGAAGCGGAAACGGTAAGCAAGCCGTCGTTCAGATACTCCGCGCCCACACCGTTTTTCACCGTGATTTTCGCTTTTTTCGCCAGATTTTCGTAGCCGGAAACCGCTTGCGGCTTATATTGCGGCGAAGCCGTAGGTCCGTTGCACACAAGCGCCTGTTTTCCGTCGATTTCCGCAATTTCAATTCTGTCGGCGCCGAGAATACGCATGTTGGCGTCGCCGTATTTTTCGGGGTTGCCGTGGTAGGCGTACACGCTGAACAGTTCGTCGCCCGCCGCCGCCACGGAATGGTGTCCCGTTCCCGCCATATAGCCGATGCCGCTCGCCATGGCGGAAACCAGCGGGTTGCCCTTGCCGGAATCGAATTTCTCATACGCGCCCAAAGGAGAATCGGCAACCGCCTGCATCACGCAGTACGATTTATCGGCGTAGCCGTGCGTGCTGTAAGTCAGATAATATTTACCGTTTTTCTTTAACAAAAAATTGCCTTCGTTCAAAACCGAATCCGCCGTGAACGCTTCGCCGCCCGCGGGGAACGTATCGTCGGTAAGCACGCCGGGAACGAAATTTTTCACCGACTTGTATCCCGCCATGGTAAGGCAGGTAAGCGTGGAAAAATCGGGCGTAACGGGATCGAGCAGTTTCATCCCCCAAATGCCGCGGTTGCGCCCCGAAGAATCTTCGTGTTTCGCAAACGTGAGATACAGCGCGCCGTCGTCGTCTTTAAACACGGAAGCGTCGATCGCCGCGAACGGTTTGGAAAGATTGAAATGCCCGGCAATATCAAACCGCGGCGCATTTGCGATTTCCTCGCCGTTGAAATCCGTGCCGCCGCGCACCAGCGAAAAAGGTCCCTGCGGGCGATCGGAAACCGCCACGGCAAGCTGCAATTCGCTGTAATTCGTAGCGGGGGCTGCGTCGCCCCGCGCCACTTCGCTGCGCTGCGCGGAATAATAAAGATAATATTTTCCGCTTGTTTCGTCGTAAATGCACTCCGGCGCCCAGAAGTTGGAAATAGTCCAGTCGTCGGAAACGGATACAAGCGCATAGCCGTCCGCAGCGCCTGCCCCTTCCCCCGCGCAAAGATCTTTCGAACGGTAACAGAACGCGCTGTATACCACGTTGCCTGTCTGGCGCACGTCGGTAACGTAAGCGTAATACCAGCCGCCGTTTTCCGCGTCCTGTTCTTCGCTTACCCACATCACGCCGGGGTCGGCGCCGCTTGCCACGGGATCGTTCCGCCAGTACAGTTCGTCGTACGGCTTATCCGCATCGTTCACGCCCGTGCCGCAGGAAATTTCGATGTAATTTTCCTGTGAAGCGCCGTTTTGAGAACAGCCCGCAAAAACGGAAAGCGCCGAAAACGCGCATACAAGCCCCGTTGCGCAAGCCGCCGTTTTCAGAAACGATTTGCTTTTCTTCCTTTTCATCACCGTTTTTCTCCTTTTGTTCTCCGATTACTTTTTGTAATCCGCAAGCGAGTTGTTCGTTTCGGTTACATAGCCCGTAAACCAGTCTTTCAGCGTCATGGAACCGTTTCTCACGTTGGAATTGAGCGGAATCGCCCAGACGTCTATCCAGATACGGTCGGTGAGGTACGCCCAGTCTCCTTTTTTCGAATGTTTATTGCTGTTTAAAAGCACGGAAGCGTTGTTCGTACGATTGAAAGCGGCAAGCACTTCGTTTTCGTAATCGGAATTGACGCTGCCGTAGCCGTCCTCGGCAAGCAGTTTCTGCCCTTCCGTTACCAGCCAGTTCAGAAAAATTTCCGATTGTTCTTTCATTTCCGAATTTTTACGGATCGCCACGGAAAGAAGATGCGAATGATTCGCCTGTTTTCCGCGCACTTTCACTTCGTCCGATTTTCCGTTTCTCGGATTTTCGTATTCTTTGTACGCGGGCACGGGCGCAATCGTCCATTCCTGCGAACTCTGATTCATCAGATTTTTCACCGTATCCAGATTGGAAACGCGTTCGATCATCATGGCAAGCTTGCCCGAAATGAAGTACGTGGAAGTATTCGTGTTTGCGCTCACTTCCGTGGGATAGGGCGAAATGCGCGTATCGCCGTATTCTTTCGCCGCCATCTTCGCAAAACGGGTAAACGCCGCCTTGGTGGAAGGAAGCGCCGAAAGCGCGCCGCTTTGCAAACCGGCTTTTACGTTATCCGCCACAGACGCCGTTTTTCCGTTTACGGTAAATCTGCCGTCGCTTTCCGCCTGAACGCTTTCGCCTGCTCCCACATGGATTTTATCCAGAAATTCCAGCGTATCGCCCTTTGCGTACTTTCTGCCCGTAGTCTCACCCGTGAAACCTTCCTCCGCCGTTACGATATAGTTCGCCGTATCGTCCGGCAGCGAAAACTTGTAATCGAGATTGCCCGTGATATCCGCGATGCAATCGCCGCCCACCGACCACGCGTACGAAAACCACCATTCCGTATAGAAGCCGTAATCCGTAGGCGAAGCGGCGTTGCGTTCCTTCGTCATGATTCTGCCGAGGTCCTCCGTTTCGTCCCAGTTCATCGCGATTTTATCGTTGAAAATCAGCGTTTCGCCCGACGACGGAGCCGACCACGCAGAACCGTAATACGGATTATCGCGCTGGAAGCCCTTGCGCAGCACCGTACCCGTAATGCCGAGATCGGCTTTCGTGTTACCGTTGTTATCTTTGCCGCCCGCATTGAACGCGGCGATCGCCTCGTCGGAATCGTCTACGCTGATATATTTCACGCCCGCTTCTTTCAGCTTGGAAACGTTCACGTACGTAACCACGGTGTTGTTGTAAAGCGGCAGCGCATAACGTTTGGCTTCGGAATCGGAAAGTCCCGTTGCCGTGTTGTATACCAGACGACTTTCCACGCCTTCGTACAGTTTCGAAACGTTCGCCTCCGCCGTAGCGCCCAGCGGTTCGAGATTGTTCGTCAACGGACGGAAATATTCGTCCTCCAGCGTTACCACGTCGGCGCCGCGCCTGGATACCAGCTCCGTAGACAAAAACCCGTCGAACCCGTCGGCGGACTTGGCGTTGGTTTTCACGAAGATTTTATTTTCCTGCGCGGTTGCGGAATCGTTGAACGCCTGCACCAGTTTTTTCATTTCGCTTTTCAGCTCGTCGCCGTCCACGCCGTAGGCAAACGTTACGCGGGAAAAGCCCGCGGGCGTATCGCCGCTTTTGCCGCACGCCGCAGCCGAAAACACGCAAAGCCCCGCCAGCATCGCCGCGGCGCCTTTTTGTATTGTAGTTTTGGTAAAAAATTTTCTCATAGAGTCCTCCTTACCGCTTCGCGGTTTACGCCGCGAAACGATTCTTATATAATTTAAAATCATTTAAAATTACGATTACGCTTTCAGCCCCGACGACATCGCGATGCCGGAAAGAATAATTTTTTGCAGAAACAGATACGCCAAAAGAAGCGGCGCGATGGAAATCGCGCAAGCCGCCGCCACGCGATTGTTGTAAATGGAACCGCTGGTAAACGAACGCATGTAAATCTGCAGCGTGTACATTTCGTTATCCGTCAGATAAATAAGCGGTCCCATGAAATCGTTGTATTTTCCCACGAACGTCAGAACCAGCTGCGCCACCACGGCGGGTACGGAAAGCGGCATGACAATGCGGAAAAAGATACCCATATCGTCCAGCCCGTCAAGCCGCGCGCTGCCCAGAAGGTCGTCGGGTATTCCCGCGAAATATTCGCGCAGGAAGAACACGATGCCCGCCGCCCCGAAAAACGAGGGAACCACCAGCGGCAGAAACGAATGCGTCCAGCCGATCGCGTCGTACAGAAGATAGCTGGATAAAAGCGTGATGCAGCCCGGCGTCATCATGGTGAGAAGCAGTACGCCGAACAGCGCATTTTTGCCGCGGAATTCCAGCTTTGCAAACGCATATGCCGAAAGCGCGGAAACAAACACCGAGGCAAGCGTGGGCACGACGCTGGTTTTCAGCGTGTTGATCAGCGCGTCGCCGATCGTTACGTCCAGCGTGTCGGAAGTGAACACGTATTTGTACGCTTCGGCGGAAGCGCCGAGTTTCGGCAGCCACGAAAAGCCGAGCGAAGCCGCTTCGTAATCGGTTTTCAGGCTGGTAACCACAATCACGTAAAAGGGAAACACAATGACGACGGCCATAAGTATCAGCCGGAAATACGAAACCGCCGTCTGCGCGCCCGCGGGCGTGAACGTTTCGGGCGATACGCCGTTTTTCAGCCCGCGCCGTTTCATTCCCGTGCCCCATACGGTAAGCGCCGCGCCCGTAAGAACACATACGGCAAAAATCGTATAATGCGCCGCGCGCCTGCCGTTTTCCTCCGCGGGCGGCAGTAACGCGAAAAACAGCGCGAACGCGCTTACGAAAAACAACACGCGGGAAACGATATAAATCG
>ENA-ORIC01000212-ORIC01000212.1-human-gut-metagenome-genome-assembly--contig:-NODE-212-length-81805-cov-5.088293_pt1 | contig 81805 bp, 70 predicted proteins | sample MGYA00243023_ERZ508732 | MGnify/ENA primary metagenome ERZ508732 (study PRJEB26277, sample SAMN04329767) | human gut metagenome | biome: human-associated habitat | host: Homo sapiens | place: USA... | reverse complement strand
AATTCGTCCATAAACGGCTCCATGCCTATCCAGTGGTCGCCCATAAACATCATGGCTTCCTTGCCGTATTCGTGAACAATGTCAACCATTTCTTTGGCAAGCTTTGCAACCTCGCGTCTTTGGAATGCCTGAAAATCCTTGAATTCCTTTGACGGGATTCTGTATGTATTGTTCATATAACCTTGGTCAATGATGAACTCGGGGCGGAATTTGTATCCAACCTCGTTCTCAAACTGCTCAAGAATATACGGGCTGACAGATGCCGAATAGCCAAACCAATCAACAAATTTTTCCCTTGCAAGCTCGTCAAAAATGAGCGTGAATTGGTGGAAAAATGTTGTGAATCTTACAACATCAACATATTCGTGCGTATCGAGAAATTTGCGCAGCCTCTCGAGTGAGTGTGCCCTCGTTTTCGGCTGACGGACATCAAATGTGATTTGCGGCTCAACATCCCATTCGTTTACTACGGCGTTATACATATGCACCGGGTCCCACATAATGTAAGCCAAAAAACTTACTGTGTATTCGTGGAATTTCTTTGCGTTTGTGATTGTCACATTGCCGCTTTCCTCGTCATAGCTCCATTCGTTCGTCGCTACAACATCACCTGTTGTGCGGTCGATTACCTCCCACCATCTTGTAATATCGTCGCGGTTGTTGACCTTGAGCATATCCGGATAAAGGTTATCCATAAGATGAATTGAAAGTGTGTTGTCAACAGCAGTGTGGAACTTTGTCATAATATACATCTGCTGAATTTCGTCGGGATTTGCCTTTGCCCAATCGTTGTCCTTTCTTGTGGTGTAGTATGTAGCGTACACCTTTGCACCTGTGTCGCGAAGCTCCTGCGGAAATTCTGTTCCGTCGCAGTCGCGGATAGCGTCGGCGCCCCATTTATCCATTACATCGAGCGTCTCCTTAACAACATCCATATCTGTAGGGATTGTTACTCTGCCTTTGCTTTTTGCCATATTGATTTTGTACCTCCGGGCATTATTTTTCTATTTTAATGATTTTGTTGTCCTTGACCGTCATTTTGCCGTGCATTCTCTTGCGGACAAACGGAACGCCGTGCCTTACATAAAATGTGTTGTTTGCAACATAGGCATCGGGATTGCTCGCCGGCGTCATCGTGCCGCTCAAATCGTCAACGCTCAGGTTGTTTTCAAATGTGTTGTGAACAGCCTCCTGCAGGCAAAACATCATACAGCCGCCCTCGTTTAGGCGTGAATAATTGTATTCGTATTTTGTGCCGTCGCCGGAGTCGGCGTCATAAGCCATTCCGTCTTGATTGAGTTTTGTGTCGACAACATCGTTGAAACGAAGCAGTGCGTTTTTGCATTTCCACGGCCAAATTGCCGCCGCAACTTTGCCTGCGCGTTTTTGCGGATATTTATAATATCTGTCGTTCATTTCCGTTGCGCAGGAGTCCGAAACATTGTGCTCGACAAGGGGATTTAGCGCATACATAGGAGTGATTGCGTCGCCGCCGGCAAATTTGACATAGTTGTTTTTGATTAAAATATTTTCGTTGCCGTATTTTTTAAATGTTTCATCGGCAAGTTCCTTTGTCGCAAAATCCTTGTGACGATAAGAGTAGCCTACGGCGATTCCCCATCTGCTCACATTTTTTACAAAGCAGTCCTCAACGGCAACGCCGTCATATCTTGCAACACCTGTTTTTGCCTCGTTATTGGGCTTAAAGGCGGTCATATATATTCCGCCGTTGTTCATATGCTTGTTGTAAACATTGCCGTTGACATCGTGGATAAAAAGATTTTTAAGCGTGATTGAGTGCAGAGTGCCTCTGTTTTTAGCAACTGCGGCAACGCCTGTTCTGTCCATTTTGTCAGGTGCGCAATAGCTTTCCAAATCGGTAAATTCTTCTTTGTTTGTAATTTCAATGTCGCTTATAAGTATGTTTTCAACATCATAAAGCAAAATTGCGGAAGAAACATCACCCTTGTATCGGTGGCCCTTAAAATCAAGCTCCGTGCCGTAGTCCTGGTGCCAAATTCCGTTGCCGTTTGCGTTGATTTTCGGCAAATCGCCGTCGCCGTATGATGTAATTTCGATTAAATCGCCGTTTATGTCGCCGCAGTTTTTGATATGCAAAAACTCATTTTCAAAAACAGAGCCTTTTGCAAGCATTACTTTGTCACCGGGCAAAAGCGAAAGGTTGTTGATCATTTTAAGGCTTTTAAAAGCAGTGTTTTCGCTCAAGCCGGCATTTTCGTCATTGCCGTTAATCGAGTTTACGAAGTATATTGTTGATTTCGGCATCATACTGCTCCTCTCTTATTTTTTTATAAATAACGGTTTTAACCTCAAAAAAGAAAAATTTGTCGTTATTATATCTTGTGAACAAATCTCTGTTGTTTTTGAAATAGTCTTTCAATTCTCTGCGTGTAATTTGGGGATAGTCATAAACCTTTTTTACTTTTTCTGTTTCGCCTACGAAGTCGAGTTTCAGCCTCGTCAATTCATAATTGAGATATGCCGGGTATGAAAAGCGTGTCAGACCGTAAACCGTTTCGCCGTTTTCAATTTGAACGGCTCTTTTTTTATTCTCGGCGTCGCATCTTTTTTTTACGCCGTCAAGGCTTTCATCGTCAATTAAACCGAGCCTTTTTGCAAATTCAAGACAGGCGAGTGCGTGCTTTTTTTCGCTCTCGTCGCTGAAAAGAAACGAATTCATATGTGTACCCCTTGTTCTTTAAAAAGTGAATATTGTCTTTGTTATATAATACTTATTTTTAATATACAATGCAAGCGTATTTGTGTTTTTGTGAATTTTGTACTATAAAAAGTGAAAATAAACTCATCACTGCACAAAAAAACGCGCATTGGTGCACTGCAAGAAGCTTTAACCGATTGCTTTATTGTGCCGTGTATCCAATGCGCGTTTTTTATTTTGTTATGTCCTTGTATTGAAGGGGAATTATTTTTTCCAAATCCTTCGGTGACAGTTCGACCTGCCTGCCGATTTTGCCTGCGGAGCAGAAAATCTTGTCCGCACCTTCTGCGTTTATGTGGATAGTTGTTTTAAACTGTTTTTTCATTCCTATGGGCGAACATCCGCCGTGGATATATCCCGTCAGGGGCAAAAGCTCCTTTTGGTGAATCATTTCTATGCTTTTTTCGCCCACTGCGATTGCCGCTTTTTTGAGGTCAAGCTCCTCCTCGCCCGGGACCATAAAAACATAATGCTCCTTTGATTTGCCGACCGTCACAAGCGTTTTATACAAAAACTGTGGGTCAACTCCAAGCCCTGCGGCAACATCTTTTGCACATGTTGTCATATTGTCATATGAATAATGGTTGTACTCGATTTTCTTTTGGTCGAGTATTCGCATAACATTTGTTTTGTCTTCTTTTTTACCCATATTTATCGCCTCCTTATGCTTATTTCGCCGCTTCGCAAAACAGTTTGCTCTCCGCTTTCAAGTTCAACAACAAGACCGCCCGTTTCGTCAATAGCAACAGCCGTGGCAGGCGTAACTCTTTCGTTTTGGATAAAATTGATTTTTTTGTCGATAATCAGCGAGTGCGTGCGATAATAGTCGATAAACTCGTTGTACTTGCTGTTGTTTATCGCGTGCAGTTCGCGTGCTATTGCGGCGATAAGGTCTGCACGGCGAACATTTGCGCCGAGGCTTGCGGCGTTTTCAACATCGCTCGGAAAATCGATTGTCTTTATGTTCATGCCTATTCCGATGATTACGGAGGTAACCGTTTGAGTTTCAAAATCTGTTACCGCCTCGGTCAAGATGCCGCAAATCTTTTTGTCGCCGAGATAAACATCGTTTACCCACTTGATTTTCGGCTTTTTGTCCGTCAACTCCTCAATTGCCTTGCACACTGCGACAGCGGCGGCAGTTGTTGCGGTCACCGCGTTTTGCAGTGCCGTCATCGGGTGGGTGACATATGTCATATATATTCCTGTCAGCGCAGGGGAATAAAACGATTTGCCCTGTCTGCCTCTGCCGTTTGTCTGCTCATCGCAGATTAAAAGCATTGTATTTGTCTTGCCCTCGTTAATCAGACGCTTTGCCTGCGTGTTTGTCGAGTCAATTGTCGGGTAGTATATTACCTCAATATCCTCGTCAAGCTTTGATTTGACAAGTTCGGCGTTTAAAATATCGTTGTCATCGGTCAGGCGATAGCCCTTGTTTGTCACTGCGTCGATGGTGTATCCCTCTTTTTGCAAAGATTTCACAGCCTTCCATACTGCGGCGCGGCTTATACCGAGTGTTTTGGCAAGCTCTTCGCCATTTATGTATTTGTCGGAGCTTGATATAAGCGTTTTTAAAACATTGTCCTTGGTAGCCATTTTGTGCTCCTTTTCAAAACAAAAACCTGCAAGCGTGTTGCCTGCAAGTAAATGCATAAATTATTTTCTTATATAAAATACAGCCAGCGTTTTCGGGCCGCAATGTGATGAAATGGTGCAACCTGCATCAGCTTCGATAATTTGGTCAAATTTGTTTTTGCCCTCAATAAGACCTTTTGCAAATGCAAGCGTTGCCGACTCAATGTTGCCGCTGTTTGCAATTACAATGCGCGAGGTGTCAATTTTGTTGACATCTTTTACGCAGTCCGTTACATACTGCTTGTAAACATTTTCCATTTTTCCGCGGTATTTTTTTGCGACATCAAGCGCACCTGTTGAGTTGTCAACCGCGATGCTCGGCTTTATTCCCAAAATATTTGCGCCAAAGCGCGCAACGCCGCTGCATCTGCCGCCCTTGTGCAGATATTCAAGCGAGTTCAAAACAAATGTTGTGCTTACTTTCGGTACAAGCTTTTCGATTTTATCGTGGATTTTCTTTGCGTCATATCCCTTTTCACGAAAATCGCATGCCTTTAAAACAAGCAAACCCATTGCCGTGCAAAGCGATTTTGAGTCTACGCAGTAAACATCGTCAAATTCAGCCGCCGCTACGCAGGCGTTTTGATATGTTGACGATATTGCGGACGAAAGCCCGATATGAACAACCTTTTTGCCCTGCTTTACCGCCTCGCTGAATATTGAATAGTATTTTGACGGCGGAACAGCCGCTGTTTTCGGCAAGTCTCCTCCGTTTTCAACATGTTTGTAAATATCGGTGGGCTTAATGTCAACGCCATCCGAATATTCGTTGTTTCCCAAAAGAATCGAGAGGGGAATCACCTTGATATTGTATTCGTCAACATATTTTTGCGGCAAATCGCAGGTTGAGTCTGTTGTAATTAAAACATCTTTGATTTTTGGCATATTTCCCCTTCTTTCTTTTGGTATTATATTCTGTCTGTGCCGCAATTTAAAAGCACAGCGCAAAAATTTGTTTATTTTTTATTTAATGCCGAAATTGACCTTAAACGATTTTATTTCCTTTGCGGCATATGCTCGGTCGAAATTGATTTTCAAAACCTGTGATTTGCCGGATTGAGTAATCGTTGCCGTGTATGCAATTTCGTATTCATCGTTCTTTTTCTCGTTTATAATGACAGAAAATTCGCGCTTTTTCACGGAGTCGGTGTCAAACTGTGCACCCGGCTTTGATGTCAGCTCGATATATTTATCTGTCAAAACGATTTTTGAAACGCTGTTAATATCTGTGTTTTCGGCGGCAAAGCTTTTGCTTTGCGTTGTGACCGACGAGTCGAATTTTTCCGAATAACTTATCCAGTCAATAACAGTATTTGTTTTGGGCGCTGTTTTATCAATGTTGTTTTCGGTGTAGCTCCACGATTTTGTTGCCGCATTCCTCGGGTCGGCAACCTTGTATTCGCTCTGTGGCTTAAATTCAAGCGATTTTTTTGCAGGATAAAAGCCGTTTTTCTCGCTGTAATCCAAGCCGAAAACTATTTTGCCGCCCTGTTGGACGGTGTCGGAGCCTTTGTATTTTATGTTAATATCAACCGATATGCTTATTTTGCCTTTATCGTCAACGGTGTAAATTCCTGTGCCCTTATACCAATTGTCTATTTTGAGATAATTGCCCTTGCTGTCCTGCAAAGCGCGCAGATAGCCTACACTGCCGACCTCACCGCTTACAATGCCGGTAGTTTTGTCATACGGTATTGATTTTGATGAGTAGTTCATCGCAAACTGCAAAATCTTGTTGCACGATTTAAGCTGAGTCAGCTCCTCAAACAAAACATTGTTGAGTATGTTGCTCCAGGTGTTTTGTGCCGCCTGAGTTGCTTTGTATGTTGTTTTTTTGTTTGAGTCGGTCTTAGGGTCGAGCATATACAGATTGTATATCTTCTGTTTTGTGCTGTTGTCTGTTGACGCAACACATCGTACAAGTATTTCGTTTTCCTTGTCGCCGTCAAAATCCATATAATACATTTTCGGCTCTTCGGCGTGCTCGTCAATATTCCAATTTTTAAACTCGTAGCTTTTTGAATCGTGCTCAAGTATTATTGTGCCGTCGCTTTTATAAAGATAAAAACCTTCATTTTTAAGGCTTGCAATCAGCGTTTTGTTGCCGTTTTTTTCGGTTGCGGCAAGCTTCGTCACCGTTGTAAGGCTTGTGTCGGCGGTGCTTTTTTCAATGCCGCCGTTTTTGTATATGTAAAAACCGCAAACTACAGCAACAGCGATAACAAGCACAAGCAAAACTCTTAAAAAGTATTTCATATACTGCACTTTCTCCTTGTGTCGGCAAGCCGTGTGAATATATGCTAATTCTTCACCTCAGTGTTTTCGCCGTACACCTCGTTAAAATCAAAGGGGATTTTTTCGCCCTTAACTATATGATAACATTTGCCGTTTGCAAGTGAAAAAATCGGCTTGTCGTGGCGCAATGAGTCAGAATATACATCCTCAACCTCAACACAATCTCTACAAAACTCCTCGTAAAGTCGGCGCACCTTTTCGCCGTCACGGCAGTTTTCGCCGATAATTATTCCGTTTTTGGGGTTGTGGCGTGTGCAAATCAGCTTGTCAAAACTAAGCCTTTTTGCAATATCGTTCAGCAAAAAATCCGGGCTTGCGCTGATAACAACGCTGTATCTTGTGCGCTCCTTAAACCACGGATGCACCTCGTTGATATGTCTGTCCCAAAATTTTTTGACAGCTTTTTCCTTTGGAATCAGCGGCAAAAACAAAAAGCATGTTTTTTTGAACGATGTAAAATTGATTATATGCAAAACCATCAGCAACGCCGCCACTGCGATTATCGGCAGTGTTATAAAACACCACGGATAGTGCAAAAAGCAATACGCCGTGAAAAGTGAGCCGCTGTCAAACGGAACGATTGTTTTGTCAAAATCGTAAATATCTATCTCTTTTTTCATATGCTGTCCTTGTGTTACACTTCGCTTGCGTCAAACGAAATGCTTATTTTTTTGTCGCTTTCAAATTGAGTCTGCTTAACACCTGCGGCGCTAAACATTTTTTTGCTTGCTTTTGTGGCGTCCGTTTCGGCGTATTTGTCGGATATGTATATAACCTCTTTGATTCCGCTTTGAATAATCGCCTTTGCACACTCGTTGCAGGGGAAAAGCGCAACATAAATTTTGGCTCCCACAAGATTTTGACCGCCGGCGTTTAATATTGCGTTAAGCTCAGCGTGGCAAACAAACGGATATTTTGTGTCGTTCATATTTGCGCCGCTTCGCTCCCACGGAAAAACATCGTCGCTGCATCCGCGCGGAAAGCCGTTGTATCCGACTGAAATTATTTTGTTATCGTCGCCGACAATGCATGCACCGACTTGAGTATTGGGGTCCTTGCTTCGCATAGATGCAAGCAGGGAAACACCCATAAAATATTCGTCCCACGAAATATAATCTTCTCTTTTCGACATGTGATTCACCGTTGCCTTTCGTTGTTAAATGCGGCAGCAAGCCTTTTATTTTAATGTGTCGACGAATTCGTCAAGCTCGCCTGCCTCAATATCCTCAACTCTGCCGGCGTCAATCATTTTTGCAGCATCGGGATTAATCGGCAACTTTGCAAGCACCGGCACGCCAAGCTCTTGGGCGGTTTCGTCAATCTGCGATTCGCCGAAAATACTTATTTTCTCGTTGCAGTGCGGACATACATAATAGCTCATATTTTCAACAAGTCCCAAAACAGGCACATTCATCATTTTTGCCATATTGAATGCCTTGTTTACAATCATTTTTACAAGATCCTGCGGAGTTGAAACAATCACAATTCCATCAACCGGCAGTGATTGAAAAACAGTCAGCGCAACATCGCCCGTTCCCGGGGGCATATCGACAAAAAGATAATCAAGGTCGCCCCAATTAACATCTGTCCAAAACTGCTGAATAACGCCGCTGATAACGGGTCCGCGCCATACAACAGGCTGATTTTCGTCCTCGAGCAAAAGGTTTATGCTCATCATTTTTATTCCGCTTTCGGTCACTGTCGGCAAAAGACCCGTTTCGTCCTGCATTGCACGGCTTGTGATTCCGAATGATTTGGGCACGCTCGGACCTGTAATATCCGCGTCGAGAATACCTACCTTAAGCCCTGCCTTGCGGCATTTTGATGCAAGCAGACAGCTTACAAGGCTTTTGCCTACGCCGCCTTTGCCCGATACAACGCCGATTACCTTTTTAATGTTTGAATTTTTATTCATCGGCTTAATAAAGCTCTCCGGCTGTGTTCTTTCGTTGCAGTTGCTCGAACAACTTGAACAATCGTGTGTGCATTCGCTCACTTTTAATCATCTCCAAAAGTCTATAAGCACAAAGGCTCATACTTATTATAATAATTTTAAAGAATTTTAACACAATAATATCGAAATATCAATACCGTTTAATTTCAAAATCAGCCATAATTTCTGATAACCATTTCAACCTTGCCCAAAACGGTCAACTCGTCAACGATAATCGGCTCGTAGCTTTCGTTTTCGGGTTGCAGGCGAAAATGACCGTTTTCCTTGTAAAACCGCTTAACGGTTGCCTCGTCGTCGATAAGTGCAACAACAATGTCGCCGTTTTGCGCCACCGGCGTTCTGTTCACAACGATAATGTCGCCGTCAAGAATAGCGGCATTTATCATCGAGTCGCCCTTGACGCGCAGAGCAAAAAGGTCGCGGTTTGCGGATTTTGAGGGAATCGGTATGTAGTCCTCAATGCTTTCGACAGCGAGTATCGGCTTGCCTGCCGTAACCGTGCCGACAAGCGGAATGTGCCGAGCGTTGTCCTGCGACGAAATGCGGATTGTGCGCTTCAAATTTGCGTCACGCACGATGTAACCTGCATTCTCGAGGGCGTTGAGATTGTATTGCACCGATGAGGTCGATTTCAGCCCCACCGCGGCACCGATTTCGCGCACCGACGGTGCAATTCCGCGCTCGTCGATTGTGTCTTTTATGAAATTGAACATCATTTTTTGTTTTGCGTTCAAGCTGTTCATAAAGCCGCTCCCTTGCTTAAACTCTCTGTCATAAATTAATTATTATATTATATACTACCATTAAGTATGTATTTTGTCAAACAAATGTGCTATAAATTGTGCGACGCGGCGCCAAACTCTCAATTATTTGAAAAAAAGTGTTGACATTTATATAAATATACGATATAATCTTGCTTGCAATTGGAAACGGCTTTATAGCTCAGTTGGCTAGAGCACGCGGTTCATACCCGCGGTGTCACTGGTTCGAATCCAGTTAAAGCCACCATGGCCCGGTGGTCAAGCGGTCAAGACACCGCCCTTTCACGGCGGTAACACGAGTTCGATTCTCGTCCGGGTCACCATTGCAAAACCTGCTCTCAGAGCAGGTTTTTTTATTGCCATTTAATTTTATAAATATCGGCTTTATTTGACGAAATTAATCTGTTATAGTATAATTATTACACAAAATATTTTCGGAGTGTGCAGTCATGGCAATTCAACCGCTTTTGATATTATACGGCGTGATAGCTTTTTCGTTTATCATCACATCAATTTTTATGTTCAAGCCAAAGAGCGACGAAACGGTGCATATCATTTTCTTTTGGCTTGCCGTTGCGCTTGCAAGTCTTGCAACCTTTATCAACGCCACAGCAATACCTGCGGGTGAAAGTGTTAAAACAATAGTTGCGTGGTGCGGCCTTTTGCTTGCCGCTGTGGGCATCATCGTCAGAATGATTGCCGGCAAAACAAATGCGGCGGCAAACATACTCGTTATGCTCAGCACTGTTTATGCCTGCGGTTGCTATTTTATATTCTGATTTTTTATGTGCTCGCAAAAAAGGTGAATAATGTCAATGTCCGTTTTGTCATACACCATTCTTGCGCCCACCGTGTCCTCAATCTCGTTGAAAACGATTTTTGAGTTGTTGAAAACAAAATCTATCGCATAATAATCGCCTTTAATCAGGGCGGTTATTTTTTTTATTTTTTCGATTTCTTCATTCGATAGGTTATACGGCGTTGCTCTGCCGCCGAGGCAGTAGTTCGAGCGAAAATCCGTTTTGCTCTCTCGCAAAATCGCCGTGATTATCGTGTTGTCGATTATCCAAACGCGCAAATCTTTGCCTGTGTCGCTCGCAGGCATTTGGCACACGGCGTTTTCGTCATAATCCTCGGCGCTGTCACACCAAACAACGCCTGCTCCGCCGTGACCGTCGCGTGGCTTTTTCACAAACGGCGGATTTTTGTAGTGCGTGGGCATAATTTCAATGCCGTTTTTCTCCATAAAATCATAGCAAAGCTGTTTGTCATTTGCGATTTTTGACAGGGCAGAGGGATTGAAAACGCGCACGCCCCTTTGCTCGTAATATTCGGCGATTTTGTAATCGTTTGTGCGGTTGATTACATAAAGCGCATCGCCGCGGTAATCGGGGGATTTCAGCTTTGCGCCGAGTTCACACTCGATTTTTTCGACAACAAAACTGTTGCGCCGTGCCTCATCGGGCGGATAAATTAAAATCGGGTTTAATTCGTTTCTCATATTATTTGTTTATCCTTTTTTCGATTGCCTCAAAAATCATCGGTGCAATGTCAATGCCCGTGCACTCTTTCAGATTGATTATGTGCGCGTTGGAATTGACCTCGCAAACGGAGTCGCCGCCGATTATATCAACACCGCCGAATGTCAGCCCCAAAATGTCGCACGCCTTTACGGCAAGTGCCTTTTCCTCATCGCTCGGTGCGTATATTTCGGCTGTTCCGCCGTTTGTTATGTTTGAGCGAAAATCGTTTTTGTTTGTCCTTTTCATTGCGGCAACGCATTTGCCGTCAACAACCTCTATTCTCACATCACTGCCGTTTGCCTCGGCGATAAATTCTTGAAGAATAAACGGTTTTTCCGTTATATGTGACAGCACATCGGCTCTGTTTTTGCATAAATACACCTGCTGCCCGAACGAGCCGAAGCATTCTTTAAACACAAGCGGATATTTCAAAATCAGCGCCGCAGAATCGACAAATTCGCCGTAATCGGCTTTGAAAAAAGACATCGGCGCAATAATCGTTTTTGGCTGTTTTACTTTTCCGTCAAGCGCAATATATGTTTTTGCCTTGTCGTCACAAAGCGCAATTGATTTTGCACTGTTGAAAACAGGCACGCCTTTGTTTTCAAGCATTCTCGCAACATTTGTGTCCTTGTCCCAAAAAAGCACAAAATCGGGCGTTTCGCTTTCAAAAATCAGTTCTTGGTTTGTTTTAGTTTTAAGCTCACAGCCAAAGTTTTTTGCACTTTTAACAAGAGAGTTGTGCAAAATATCATACTTTTCGCCGTGTAAAAAGTTATTTATTGCCAAAAAACCCTTCATTTTGCCACCTGCCTGCATTATTCTGCATTTATTGTATCACTGTGTCTTGCTTTTTTCAATGAAGTATTGTAAAATGTACTGTGTATTTATAATATAGTAATTAAGGAGCATTGATATGACAGAGTACAAATTGAAATACGGTTGCAACCCAAACCAAAATCCGGCAAGGATTCATATGGATGGCAGGGAGCTTCCGTTTGAAATTCTCAACGGCGCGGCAGGATATATTAATCTGCTTGACGCGTTCAACAGCTGGCAGCTTGTTAAGGAACTTAAAGAGGCTACCGGTTTGCCGTCAGCTGCAAGCTTTAAGCATGTTTCACCGGCAGGTGCGGCGGTTGCTCAACCGCTCGACGAGGTTGACAGAAAGGTTTGTATGGTTCCCGACGGGCTCGAGCTTTCACCGATTGCCCAAGCTTATGTCAGAGCAAGAAGCTGTGACAGACAGTCATCTTTCGGCGATTTTGCGGCTCTTTCCGATGTTTGTGACATTTCCGTTGCAAAATTCCTCCAAAAAGAGGTTTCCGACGGTATCATTGCTCCCGGATATACAGACGAGGCGCTTGAGCTCCTTAAATCAAAGCGCCGCGGCAATTTCCTTGTTATTAAAATGGACCCCGACTATGCTCCCGATGAAATTGAAACAAAGCAGGTTTTCGGTATCAAGTTTGAGCAAAAGCGCAACAACGCCAAAATCACAATGGATTTGTTTGACGATATGCCGACAAAGGTCAAGGAAATTCCGCAAATTGCAAAAATCGACCTTCTCATATCGATGATTACTTTAAAATATACTCAGTCCAACTCCGTTGTTTATGCAAAGGGCGGTCAAACCCTTGGCGTCGGCGCAGGTCAGCAAAGCCGAATCCTCTGCACAAGAATGGCAGGCGACAAGGCAGATATGCTTTGGCTGAGAAGAAACGAAAAGGTTTTGAGCCTTCCGTTTATCGACGGTATTCGCAAGTGCGACGCCGACAACGCTATCGACCTTTATATCAGCAACGATTATGAGGAGCTTTTGAAGGACGGCGTATGGCAAAGATATTTCACCGAAAAGCCACAGCCGTTCACAGCCGAAGAAAAGGCTCAATGGCATGAGAAAATGGACAATGTTGCTCTCGGAAGCGACGCTTTCTTCCCGTTTGAGGATAATATCGAGCGTGCCGTTAAATCGGGCGTTAAATATATCGCTCAGCCGGGCGGCTCGGTAAGAGACCAAAATGTTATCGATTGCTGTGACGAGCACGGCATTGCAATGGCGATGACAGGCATCCGTCTTTTCCACCACTGATAAGATATTCACCCCGGTTCATTTTGAAAAGGCTTGTGATTTAATGAAAAAAATATTTTCGCTTTTTCTCTGCGCCGTTATGGCGGCAAGCGTGATGTTTTGCACACCTGTTGCATCGTTTGCGCAGGAGAATAATCAAATAACCGTTTCAGCCGATTCAAGCGATATTACAGAGGATTTGCGTGCCGCATTAAAGCATGCGGGATTGAGCGCAACACCCGAAAATCGCTTCACCGTTAAGGTTGAGCCGGGCACCTATGAACTGACAAGAGGGCTTAATATTTATTCAAACACAAATTTTGACCTCACCGGTGTCACATTCATAAAAGCAAACGGCTTTTCGGGTGCAACAATGCTCAAAACCGGCTTGGCTGATGATGTCAGCAAGGGCTACGATTATTATAAAAACATAACAGTCATCGGCGGCACATTTGACGCAAATGCCGCGTCAATCGAATCAAACGCAGGCGGAATTTGGGCAATTCATCATACGGATAATTTCAAGGTCAGCGGCACAACATTAAAAAATTGCCGCAACAGCCACCATATTTCGATTGCCGGCTGTCGCAATGTCACCGTTGACAATTGCACATTTGAAAACAGCTATCGCTCCTCCGGCAACACCGCAAACAACGAGGCTGTCCAGCTTGACATTCTTGACAAGCGCCACTATTCGGGCTTGCCTGAGGCGTCATATGACGGCACGGCAAACAAAAATATCAAAATCACCAATTGCCGTTTTAACAAGGTTAACCGCGGCGTAGGCTCTCACAGCTCGCAAACGGGAAATTATATGAACGGCTTTGTTGTGAAAAACAACACCTTCAACAATGTTGACGGCTACGCCGTTACCACAGTCGGAATTATAAATTGCGACATCAGCTACAACAAAATCAACAACTGCGGCGCAGGCATTTTTTATCGCACGGTGAATCAGAATTTTGCCAACACTTATCATTATAAGGACGGCATCACTCGCGACCCGGTGACAAAAATCTGCAACAATGTTATTTCGACAAAAAAATCACCCGACAAATGTTTTAATGTTGTTCCGTACGGCATTAAAATTTACGGTGTGAATGTTTCAAAAAATTCAAATTTACCGAGCGATAAGGATTCAATCGGTAAACAGCGTGTTATCAAGGCAGGCGATTACAGGGCATACAATGTTACTGTCTCGTCAAACACCGTTACCGTTGGCTATACCGGCTACGGTATTTGGCTGAACGGCTCTGTCGGCACAAAGGTTTCGTCAAACAAAATCACCTTGGCGAAAAACACTGCCGTTAAAGATACCGTACACGCGTTTCGTGCGGATTATTGCTCGTCACCGACCGTTTCGTCAAACAGCATAAACGGCAACAATCTTTCTTACAGCGGCAACGGAATCAATCTCACCGGCACAAGCGGTGCAAAGCTCACGTCAAACACGGTTACAAAATTCAAAAAGAGCTGTGTTTTGCTTGATAAAAAATCTTCGGCATCGTTGAGCAAAAACAAGGTGTCATACAGCGGTGATCACGGCGTTTATGTTCGAAATTCGTCAAAAGCGGCGTTTTCAAAAAACACCGTTTCAAATAATAAATACAAGGGTGTTTATTTTAAGGACACCACCGCCGCAAACACAATGAGCGGCGACAAAATCAGCGCAAACGGCGAGCACGGCGTTGCTTTCAGCAAATCAAAGGGCAAGTTGACTTCCGTCACAAGCTCCAAAAACTCTGGTTACGGAATTTATTCAAGCGAGAAAAGCAGAGTCACCGTCGCAAAATGCACCGTATCGTCAAATAAAAAGGACGGTATTTATTGCAACAAGAAATCCTCAACCGCAATTTCATCCTGCACGGTTTCATCAAACAAGGGCAACGGAATTTATTTTACAAGCGGCGCAGGCGGAAGTGTAAAATCAACAAAAATCACTTCCAACAAAAAATATGGCATTTATAAAACGAAAAAAGCCAAAAAAGTTGCAGTCAGCAAAGTTAAATACAGCAAAAATAAAAGCGGAAAAATCAAAAAATAATTCCGCTGATTAATTAATAAAAAACCATATCAAAGGAGATTATAAATTATGGTAAGAGCAATTGTAGGCGCTAACTGGGGCGACGAGGGTAAAGGTAAAGTCACCGATATGTTCGCTGAACAAAGCGATATTGTCGTTCGTTTTCAGGGCGGTGCCAACGCAGGACACACTATTATTAATGAGCACGGCAGATTTGCATTGCACCTTATGCCGTCGGGTGTTTGCTACGACCACGTAACCTGCATTATCGGCAATGGCGTTGCGTTGGATATTAACAAGTTCATCAAGGAGCTTGACGATATTAAAAAGGCAGGACTCAATCCGCACCTTTTGGTCAGCGAGAGAGCACAAATCCTTATGCCTTATCATATTCTTCTTGATACATACGAGGAGGAAAGGCTCGGCAAAAACGCATTTGGCTCGACAAAAAGCGGCATTGCTCCGTTCTTCTCGGATAAATATTCAAAAATCGGTATTCAGGTAAACGAGCTTTTTGATGATGAAACACTCCGTGCAAAGCTTAAAAATATCTGCACACTCAAAAATCTCACCCTCAAATATGTTTACAACAAGCCACTTCTTGACGAGGACGAGCTTTTCAATACCTGTATGGAATATAAGGAAAAAATCGCTCCTTATGTTTGCGATACTCACAAGTATATCGCTGACGCCATCAAGGAGGGCAAAAACATTCTCCTCGAGGGTCAGCTTGGCACACTTAAAGACCCTGATTTCGGCATTTATCCTATGGTTACATCTTCCTCAACTCTTGCAGGCTACGGTGCAGTAGGCGCAGGCATTCCGCCTCACAAAATCGAGGATATTGTTGTTGTTACAAAGGCATATTCGTCGGCAGTCGGTGCAGGTGAGTTTGTTTCCGAGATTTTCGGCGACGAGGCACAAGAACTTCGTATTCACGGCGGAGACAAGGGCGAGTTCGGCGCAACAACAGGCAGACCGAGAAGAGTCGGTTGGTTTGACTGCGTTGCATCAAAATATGGTATTGAGTGTCAGGGTGCAACCCAGGTTGTAATGACGGCTCTCGACTGCCTTTCATATCTTGACGAAATCAAGGTTTGCACAGCTTATGATATTGACGGCGAAATAACAAAGGATTTCCCGACAACTCATGTTCTCAAAAAGGCAAAACCTGTTTTCAAAACCCTCAAGGGCTGGCACTGCGACATCAGAGGCATCAAAAATTACGATGACCTTCCGCAGGAGGCAAAGAATTATGTTGAATTCATTGAGGGCGAGCTTGGCCATAAGATTACAATGGTTTCAAACGGCCCCGAAAGAGAAGCAATTATCCACAGAGCATAATCATACATTATATATAAATCCCGAGAGCATCGCCCTCGGGATTTTTTGTTATAAGCGGTCGGAGTTTGTCTTTGTTCCCTTTACAGCGTGCGAACTGTGTTCGCCCGATTGCAAAACGACAAACCGGAGGCAAAATGTATTCACATCGGCATTTTCGACCTATTTTAAACATTTTTGCACACAAAAAGGGAGGTATTGCCTCCCTTTGATTTTTAGATATTAATTATGTACTTAAAACAACATTCCTATCATCATTTCATTAAAATCGGGAAAACTGCTTCCTGCCAAAACCCCGAGTGAGGCTAACAAAACCGAAACAAGAACACCAACTCCTATGCAAATTGCGTAAACGACAATTTCAGCAACAAGGAAGTTTTTGATACTCTTGTTTGTTGTGCTGCTGCAAAGCCAAACAATCCAGCAAATAATGTTTACAACCGGAATTGCCGAAAGAATCAAAAGACCTACCCACTTGCCGACTGTAACCGGCTTTGATGTGTTGTCATAGCTCGGTGCAACATTCTGCGGCTGATAGTATTGCTGTTGTTGCTGTGGCTGATAATATTGTTGTTGATATTGCGGTTGAGCCTGTGCCTGCTGCTGTGAATAGTCATATGCCGGCTGTGTCGGTTGTGTCGGTTGCGGCGCATAATACTGTGCCGGCTCGCTCGGTGCCTCATATTGCGGTGCAGGCTGTGCCTCATACTGTTGTGCAGGCTGTGCCTCATATTGTTGTGCAGGCTGTGCCTGCGGTGCGGCATTGGCGTCTACCAATGCACCGTTGCATGCAGAGCAAACATTTGCACTGTCATCATAATACAAATTGCAATTTGGACATTTTTTCATAATGTAAAACTCCTCATATATATTTTTGTTTTGTTTATATATACTGCGAAACTAATCGCTGTATTTCTGTTTTCTCACATCAAGGTGGCGAACGTCGATATAATCGGGTAATCCGTTTCTGTACGGTGTTTGAACAACGCCCTCAATAAGCGGCCTTAAATAATCCACCATATCCTGCGTAACATCGTTGCCCTCGGGGTTAATCCAACTCCTCGGCACAAGCTTTTCCGTGTTTGCGACAACGGCGACATTTTCTGTCGAATACTCAACACTGTACGGCTTGTCGGAAATTCTGCGCAATGTTGAAAATACGCCGCTTTTGCCTGAAACAGCCGCCCTTACGGCAATCGTTCCGAGGTTAAATGCCTCCTCAACATCTGTGAGAGATGAAATGTGGCCGGCACTTCTTTGGATAACGCTCGGCTCAAGTGCTCTGACCTTACATCCGATTTCCTTTTCAATTACGGATTTAAGATATGCGCCTGTTCCGCTCAATTGAGCGTGACCGAATTCGTCAACCTTCGAGTGCTGTGCGCTGATATAATTTCCGTCTTTGTCGTGTATTCCCTCGCTGACAACAACGATGATAGAGTTGTATTCCTCAAGCTTTGCCTTAACATCGCTTACGAATTGTTCAACGCTGAAATCAACCTCCGGCAGATAAATAAGGTGCGGTGCCACCATATCTTCTTGCCTTGCAAGACATGATGCGGCGGTCAGCCAACCTGCGTTTCTGCCCATAGCCTCTATAATGTGCACGCTTTTGATGCTGTAAATGCTTGTATCGTATGCAACCTCGCGCACACATGATGCGATGTATTTTGCCGCACTGCCGAATCCGGGCGAGTGGTCAATGCCGTTCAAATCGTTGTCGATTGTTTTTGGCACGCCAACGATTTTTATGTCGATGGCATGTGATGTTGTGTAGTCAGATAATTTTTTTACCGTGTCCATTGAATCGTTGCCGCCGATATAGATAAAATATCCTATATCGTATTTTTGCATAATGGATACAACCTTTGCAAGTTCTTCCTCATTGCCCGACAGTTTATATCGGCACGAGCCGAGGAACATTGCCGGTGTCAGTTTAAGTCTGTTTAGTTCATACGGCATATGCTCAAACATATTGCTCAAATTCATTATATTTTCATCAAGAAAGCCCTCGATTCCGTTTATCATTCCGTAAACGCTGCCGATTTCGTCACAACCGAGCGCATAGTCGATTGCACCGGCAAGGCTTGAGTTGATAACAGCTGTCGGTCCGCCGGACTGACCGATGATTAGGTTTTTACTCATTTTTTATATTTGTCCTTACATTTATATTTCAATATTAAGTTCTTTGATTTTATCTCTGACCTTAAGCCAATCCGCAAACGCCGCCTCTTTGTTGTTGGGGTTGCGCAAAATTGCAGCAGGGTGATATGTGCCCATCATCAAAACGCCGTTTTTCTCGATAAAATCGCCGTGCTGTTTCGTCACCTTGAAATCGGGCGAAATCAGCTTTTGCGCCGAAATTCTGCCTACGCAGACTATAATTTTCGGTCGGATGATTTTAAACTGCTCGCGAAGCCAATTGATGCACATTTCCTGCTCCTCGGGTTTTGGGTCCCTGTTTTTCGGCGGACGGCACTTCACCATGTTTGCGATATACACATTTTTTTCCCTGCTCAAATCAATGCTTTCAAGAAACTTGTCAAGCAACTTGCCCGAGCGGCCGACAAACGGCTCACCCTGCAAATCCTCGTTTTCACCGGGGCCTTCGCCGATAAGCATAATGTCGGCGTCCTTTTTGCCCACGCCGAAAACAAGATTTGTTCTGCCCTCGCAAAGTCCGCATTTTGTGCAGGATTGGCATTCGGTTTCAAGTTGGTCAAGCGTCATATTTTCACCTCAAACTTAATTTACCTATATAATAACAAATTTATGGTTGAAATACAATTAAAAGTGTTATAAAATATCAATGAAAAATATATTTTTTTAATTTTGGAGGATTTTTAAAATGGCAAATCAGGTATTGGTTGAAATTTCTGCCCGTCATGTTCATGTTTCACAGGCAGATTTGGAAACACTTTTCGGCAAAGGTTATGAGCTTACAGTTAAAAAGATGCTGTCACAACCGGGTCAGTTCGCTTGTGAGGAGAGAGTAAGAGTTATCGGTCCTAAGGGTGAGTTCCCGAGAGTTTCAATCCTCGGTCCCGTAAGAAAGGATACGCAGGTTGAACTTTCACTTACAGACGCCCGTTCAATTGGCGTTACCGCTCCGGTAAGAGAGTCGGGCGATGTTAAAGGCTCAGGCACATGCAAACTTGTAGGACCTGCAGGCGAGGTTGAAATTCCTTACGGTGTTATTGCCGCAAAACGCCACATTCACGCTACAACAAAGGATGCCGAGGAGCTTGGTATCCAAAACGGCCAAATCGTTTCTGTCGAAATTCCGACATCAAACGAAAGAAGCCTCGTTTTCGGCGATGTTGTTTGCCGTGTTTCAGACAATTATGCTCTTGCAATGCATATTGATACAGACGAGGCAAATGCCGCAGGTATGGCACCTAACACGATGGGCACAATCATTAAGTAATCGACAGGCTTCGATAAAGCATTTTCGACACGCTGTAGGCTGTTGAGAAAGATTCTGAATTTCGTTTTCTTGCGAACTTTGCTGTACGATGGTACCGCTTGTGAGCAAAAAACGAAAAACGCCAAAAGCGCCGTAAACTCGATGTTTACAGCGCTTTTCATTCTTTCTGATTACAACAAATTTTATCTTTATCAATTTGTGCAAAATAAGAATATTAAATTGTTAAACTGTTTATTTTGGCGTGGTTCAGGGTCTTTATCGACAGTCTACGGCTTGAACATTGCGTTCAAGCCGTTTTTTGCGCTTAATGCACACATTATTTAATTTCGTATTTAGCCGCAATGTCCAAAATATCGCCGGTCATATTGTATATTGTGTCGATAATTCTGTTGCGATATGTCGCATTTCCGTCACCTGGGAGCATTTTGCCGAGCGCAAGGTCGCCTGCACTGCCCATTGTGCAAACAGCAGCTGCGGCAGCCTCAAATTTACTGTCGGGGTTTGCAGTGATAAACGCTGTCATCATGCCCGAAAGCTGACAGCCTGTGCCTGTTATTTTGCTCATTTCGGGCTTGCCGTTGCGAATTACAAAGCATTTTTCGCCGTTGCTCACAAGGTCAATCGCACCGGTAACGGCGATAATTGCGCCTGTTTCCTTTGAAAATCCGTTTACAAATTCGATTGCACCGTCAAGATTTTCGTCTGTCACGGTGTCGGCAACATCGGCGTCAACGCCCTTTGTTGTTCCTCCGCCTGCCGCAAGACCCTTTATTTCCGAAATGTTGCCGCGGATTACATCAAATTTGATGTTTTCGACAAGGGATACCGCGGTGTCTGTCCTCAATCTTGATGCGCCGACTCCCACCGGGTCGAGCAAAACGGCATGGCCAAGCTCGTTTGCCTTTGCCCCCGCAAGGTGCATTGCTTCAACCGTTCTTTTGTTAAGCGTGCCTATGTTGATATTGAGACCGCCGCAGATAGCGGTTATATCCTGCACCTCGTCCGGCTCGTCAGCCATAATCGGACTGCCGCCGCAGGCAAGGATAACATTTGCAACATCGTTGACTGTTACATAATTTGTGATATTGTGCACAAGCGGAGACGCTTTTCGCACATTGTCAAGGTATTTTCCAAGCATATTTATCGCTCCTTTTCCTTTTAGTATAGATTTTTATTCAATTTTATAATATATCAAAAAATCAACGCAATCAAGACAATGATTTCAAAAAAATAATTTTTTTATTGATTTTGAAAAGGCAATGCTTTATAATATATAAGTACAGACGGTTGTGCATCGCGTACAGCCGTTTTTTGTTTTTTACATAATCTTATTTGGAGGATACGGTTTATGTCAAAGTATATTTTTATCACCGGAGGTGTAGTTTCCGGACTCGGCAAGGGAATCACTGCGGCATCCCTCGGCAGACTTTTGAAATCTCGCGGTCTTAAAGTTACCGCTCAAAAACTCGACCCATATCTTAATGTTGACCCCGGCACAATGAATCCCGTTCAGCACGGCGAGGTTTTCGTCACCGATGACGGAGCCGAAACCGACCTCGATTTGGGACATTACGAAAGATTTATCGACGAATCGCTTTCACAAAACTCAAACCTCACCTCGGGCAGAGTTTATTGGAAAGTTATCACCGACGAGCGCAAGGGCGTTTACGGCGGTCAAACAATTCAAATCATTCCCCATGTTACAAACGAAATAAAAAAATCAATTCATAAAAATGCCGACACCGGTGCCGATGTTTGCCTTGTCGAAATCGGCGGAACGGTCGGCGATATTGAGTCTCAGCCGTTTCTTGAGGCAATCCGTCAGTTTGCCGTTGAGGTCGGCAGAGAAAACTGCCTCTTTATCCATGTTACTCTCGTGCCGTATCTTGCAGCGTCGGACGAGCTTAAGTCAAAGCCGACCCAGCACTCTGTTAAGGAAATGCTTTCTCTCGGCATAAGCCCCGACATTATCGTTTGCCGTACAGAACATCCGCTCACAGACGATATTCGCCGCAAAATTGCACTTTTCTGCAATGTTAACGAAGAGTGTGTTATCGAAAACAACAACTGCGATATTTTGTACGCAGTGCCTATGATGCTTAAGGAGCAAAAGATGGACGAGGTTGTTTTGCGCCGCCTTGGCATTGACGCACCTAATCAGGATTTGTCGGATTGGGAGCATATGCTCGACGCTCTTCGCAACCCTGTTCAAACAGTCAAAATCGCAATGGTCGGCAAATATGTCGAGCTTCACGATTCATATATTTCCGTTAACGAGGCTCTCAAGCACGGCGGAATTGCCACTCGCTCGGCTGTCGATATTCATTGGATAGACAGCGAAACTCTCGAGGGCGACGGCGTTAATCTTGATGAAATCCTCGGCGATATGGACGGTATCCTTGTCCCGGGCGGCTTTGGCTCAAGAGGTATAGAGGGAAAAATTCTTGCCTGCAACTATGCAAGAACACACAAAATTCCGTATCTCGGCATTTGCCTCGGTATGCAAATCGCAATTATCGAATTTGCACGCAATATTATGGGATATAAGGACGCCAATTCAGCCGAAATCAATCCCGAAACAACTCATCCGGTTATTGATATTTTGCCTGAGCAAAAGGATGTCACCGATATGGGCGGCACAATGCGCCTCGGTCAGTATCCTTGTGTGCTCAACCCCGAATCAAAGTCATACGAACTTTACGGCGCGTCTATGATTTATGAGCGTCATCGTCACAGATATGAGGTTAACAACGATTATCGTCAAGACCTTCTCAACGGCGGTATGATTTTTGCCGGCACATCGCCCGACAATCACATTGTCGAAATGGTTGAAATCCCTGAGCATCCGTGGTTTGTCGCTTGCCAGTTCCACCCCGAGTTTAAGAGCAGACCCAACAGACCGCATCCGTTGTTCAGAGGCTTTGTGACTGCCGCCGCAGAAAGAATGAAGAATAAATAATCGCTCCGTTTTAACGGTTGAGTGTAATATTATGAGTAAAAAATCTGTTGCAAAAAGATATTTGTTGATAGTTTCGGCTATGTTTGTCGTGTTTGCGCTGCTTTCGTTTTTGATTATCTTCGGCATCGGCAACGCCTACGGCTCAACGCTTGATATGACAACGGCGCAAAGGGTTTTCCTTGCGCTCGGCTGTGCATATGTGCCCTGCGCATCGTTCTCGGGCTTTTGCATTTGCTTTATCAGAATTAAGGAGCTTTCGCGCCGCGGCAAAATTTTGCTTTGCTTTTTCAACATTATTGCCCTTGCGGCAATCACCGTTGTCGGCATAGTCGGCACAGTGCCCTATATAATTTATTCAATCTGCGTTTTAATTAAAAAATAAACCGTTTTATCAAAAGCCTTTCCGCAAAAGGAAAGGCTTGTTTTTTATGAAAATCTTAATGCAACCCATCGTATGGGCGAACGCAGTTCACCCCTATGGTTGCTTCGTCATAATATATGTAAATTCGGCAGACGGTTGCTCATCTGTACCACAAAAGAATATAAAATTTGTACCTATAAATATGCACAAAACATATTATAATGTATTTATTGATTAATCGGCAAAATTTGTTGACATTTGTCTGTTTTTTTGTAAAATATAGGAGGTACATATGAGTAACGAAACAGAAAAGAAAGTAAAGAAAATAAGCGTTAAGCAAATTACGCTTGCCGCACTTTTTGCCGCACTTGTAACGGTTGCGACAACGGTTGTAAAAATCCCGACAGGTATCAACGACGGATACCTCCATTTCGGCGATTCGATGATTTATCTTGCAGGCTGTCTTTTAGGCCCTATTGCGGCGCTTTCTGCGGCTATCGGCGGCGCGTTGGCAGATATTCTTTCGGGTGTTCCGACTTGGGCACCGGCAACGGCAATCATCAAGGCGTGTAACGCTGTTCCGTTCATTGTCGCTATGCATTATTATGTAAAAAGCAAGGGCAAGCACAGAATCGTTAATTTGAGAACGGTTTTGATGACGATTGTTTCCGGTCTTATCACCGCTTTCGGCTATCTTCTTGCCGAGGGAATTATGTATTCGTTCCCGACTGCTTGGACTTCGTTCCCAATCAGTCTTATTCAGGCAACAGGCAGTGCCGTTATTTTCTTGATTATCGGCAGTGCGCTCGATGCCGCCAAAATTCAAAGATTTATAAAATAAAAGGAAGTATTTACAATGGCTGATATTATTTACACATTTGAGGGTAGCCCGTATTTTAACATAACAAACAAGTGTCCGTGCCGCTGTGTTTTCTGCGTCAGAGATAAAAAGGATGTTGTCGGCGAGGCTAAAAAAATGTGGCACGATTCTCAGCCGACATTTGCCGATGTTAAGGCGGCGATTGATTCGTTTGATTGGTCGGGATATGACCGTGCCGTTTTTTGCGGCTACGGCGAGCCGACAAATGAACTTGACCTTTTGCTTGAAACGGCAGAGTATATGAAAAAAATTCATCCCGAAATTAAGCTTCGCGTAAACACAAACGGTTTGTCCGACCTTATCAACGGTAAGCCGACCGCAGAGCTGATTTGCAAAAATATCGACGCCGTTTCCGTTTCGTTAAACGAAATGACATCGGAGAAATACGACAAAATCACACGCAACATTTTTCCCGGCAGAGCATTTGACGCGCTCCTCAAATTCACAAGCGACTGTGTTAAATGCGGCGCAGATGTGCGTATGACAGTTGTTGATGTCATTTCAGATGAGGATATTGAAACCGCACGCAAAATATGCAAATCCACCGGCGCAAATTTCCTTGTTCGCAAATTTGTTAAAAATTAATTTGACTTATATAAATCAAAACCCCCGACCTGAATGGTTGGGGGTTAATTTTTGCTCGGGAAATCCGATTTATTTCATAAATTTGTCGATTGCGGCGTTCAATTCGTCAATCGCCTGCAGGTCGCCGTCCTCGACAGCGTGGACAATGCAGTGCTCCATATGGTCCTTCAAAATCACCTTGCCAGTGTTGTTTATGGCCGATTTTACGGCGGCAAGCTGAATTAAAACATCACTGCAATCCTCATCGTCCTCAACCATTTGCTTAACCTTTTGCAAATGACCTATTGCGCGTGCAAGACGGTTTGACACCTCTTTTTTGTGCAAATCACTGTGGTGATGAATATGGCTTCGATTTTCCAAAATAAAACCTCCGCGCGTTTATCACTTGTCTAAGAACTTGCCCATAATTGACGGACCGAAGTCGATATATTCGCCTGTCTGCTTTGCACTTTCCTCGTTGATTGAGTCAACGCCACTGTCTGTTTCGTTTTCTTTGCTGTGTTGATAAATCAAAAACGGAACAGGGTCGCTTGCGTGCGTTCTTGTTACAATCGGGGTCGGGTGATCCGGCAAAATCATAATTTTGTAGTCGTCATATTTTTTAAGACCGTCAAAAAGGATTGGCAAAACTCTTGTGTCAATCATTTCGATTGCCTTAACCTTGTTTTCAGGCTCGTTTCTGTGACCGCATTCGTCGGGTGCCTCAAAGTGGATATAAACAAGGTCGTCGCCCTTTTTCAAAAGGTCAAGTGCGGCGTTTGCCTTGCCTTCAAAGTTTGTGTCGATATATCCTGTTGCGCCCTCAACTTCGGCAACATCCATTTTTGCACATTCGCCGAGTCCTTTAATAAGGTCAACTGCGGATACAACGCCGCCTTTAACGCCGTAAACGCTCTCAAATGTGTCAAAAGCAGGGCGTGTGCCTTCGCCCCAAAGCCAAATCGAGTTTGCGGGGCGTTTGCCGTTCTTTTTTCTCGCAATGTTTACAGGGTGGTTTTTGAGCAAATCGTATGATTTTTTCATCATTTCGATAAGCGGCTTTGCGTTCTCGGCGGTTGAAAGAAAGTCGGTGATTACCTTGCCGGTAATATCGTGCGGCGGTGTCATCTTGCCGAGCTCGGTTGTGCCGTTTTTCCAAATAAGGCAGTGGCGATAACTGATTCCGGGATAAAACTTAAATTCATCCGTGCCGAGCTTTTCGTCAATATATTTGATGAGAATTTCTGCCTCCTCGGTAGAAATATCGTCTGCACAGTAATCCTCAATTGTCTTTTGTTCATACGGCAAATCGTCCTCCGAAAGGGTAACAAGATTTGTCCTGAGCGAAACATCGGTCGGCTTCATATCAATGCCCATTGAAAGAGCCTCAAGCGGACTTCTGCCGGTGTAGAACTTCTTTGGGTCAAAGCCCATAACACTCATGTTTGCAACATCCGAGCCCGGCTTCAATCCTTCGGCTACCGTGCGGATAAGTCCTACCTCGCCGTGCTTTGCCAAATAGTCCATATTCGGCTTTTTGGCAACCTGCATCGGTGTTTTTCCGTCTAATGCCGGAACGGGATAATCTGCCATTCCGTCATATAATACAACTACATATTTCATAATATACTATCTCCTGATTTTGAGATTTAATTACTTAAAGTATTTAACGCCGCTTTCAAAGAGTTTCATATCCTTTTCAAACGGAACGTTGCCGTAAAGATTGTCGCCCTTACGCTCGCAGTGACCCATTTTGCCGAGAACTCTGCCGTCGGGTGAGGTGATACCCTCTACCGCGCAAACGGAGCCATTCGGGTTAAACGGCATTTCATTTGCAACATTTCCGTCAAGGTCAACATACTGTGTTGCAACCTGACCGTTTTCGACAAGCTTTTTCATTACATCTTCGTCGGCAACAAATCTGCCCTCGCCGTGGCTGATAGGCACAGCAAAAACATCGCCTGCCTCAACGGCGCTGAACCATGGTGATTTAACCGAGGTAACTCTTGTGTAAGCCATTGACGAAATGTGTCTGCCGATTGTGTTGAATGTGAGCGTCGGGTCATTTTCCTTAATGTCAACGATTTTGCCGTTCGGCACAAGACCGAGCTTGATAAGTGCTTGGAAACCGTTGCAAATGCCGAGCATAAGTCCGTCGCGGCAGTTGAGAAGTTTTGTTACAGCCTCCGAAACTTTCGGGTTGCGGAATGTTGTGGCAATGAATTTGCCCGAGCCTTCAGGTTCGTCACCGCCGGAAAATCCGCCGGGGAGCATAACGATTTGGCTCGTCTCGATTTCCTTAACCATTTTGTCGATTGTTTCGTTAATATCTGCCGGTGTGAGGTTGTTTACAACAAGGATTGATGCCTCTGCACCTGCCTTTTCAAATGCGCGCGCCGTGTCAACCTCGCAGTTTGTGCCCGGGAATGCCGGAATAAATACCTTAGGTTTTGCAACTTTGTTCTTGGCAACAAAAATACTGCGTTCTTTATAAAGCGGAACATCAATTGGCATTTTAGCCGTCTTTCCCGAGTCTGTCGGGAATACCTTTTCAAGCTTTGATGTCCACTCTGCGATTAATTCATCGGCGGTGTAAACAGTGCCGTCAATGATAAATACGCCGTTGTCGTTTGTTGTGCCTAATGTAATGCCGTCGAAATCGTTTTCGTCGGCAAGTTCAAGCACAAACGAGCCTTGAAGCGGTGCAAAAAGTGTTTTTGCGTCAAGCTTTGTTTCAAATGTAAAGCCGGTTTTGTTGCCGAATGCCATTTTGCATACGCATGCGGCAGCACCGCCCTCTTTAACAACGCCTGCAGCAAGCACCTTGCCCTCTCTGATTTTGTTGCAAACATCAACCATAAGAGCCATTGCCTTGTCATAATTCGGAAGTCCTGTTTCGCTGTCAACCGGGATTTCAACAAGTTTAACGGTTGAGCCTGCTCTCTTGAATTGAGCCGACGCAGTTTTTGACGCCTCGCTTACGCCTACTGCAAACGATACAAGGGTAGGAGGAACATCAAGGTCGTTAAACGAGCCTGACATTGAGTCCTTACCGCCGATTGACGGTGTGTGATAGCCGAGTTGTGCGGTGAGAGCACCGAGCAATGCGGCTGTCGGCTTGCCCCAACGGGTCGGAGCGTCATTGAGTCTTTCAAAATACTCTTGGAATGTCAATCTTGCTTTTGACGGGTCGCATCCTACTGCGGCAAGCTTTGCAAGCGATTCGGTTACTGCAAATGCCGCGCTGTGGAACGGTGACCAGCGTGATACTTTCGGAATAAATCCGTATGCCATAACGGTTGCCGTGTCTGTTTCGCCCTTGATAAGCGGAATTTTTGCAACCATTGCCTCCTCCGGAGTGAGCTGATATTTGCCTGCATACGGCATAAGAACTGTTGACGCGCCGATTGATGAGTCAAAGCGCTCTACAAGTCCTTTTTGTGAGCAAACCTCAAGTCTTGAAAGGTTTGCTTTGAGAGCCTCGGCGTTTGTCATTTTTTCAAGTGCCGACGGCACCTGTGTTCTGTATTCATCGTCGCCGATTGCCTCAATTTCTACTGCGGCGTGCTGAACAACGCCGTTTGTGTTTAAGAAATCTCTCGAAAGGTCAACGATTTTGTCGCCTCTCCAAGTCATTTCAAGTCTGTTTTCGTCTGTTACTTCAGCAACAACGGTTGATTCAAGGTTTTCTTTTCTTGCGAGGTTTTCAAATTTTTCAACATCCGACTTGTCAACAACAACAGCCATTCTCTCCTGAGATTCGGAGATTGCAAGCTCTGTGCCGTCAAGTCCCTCGTATTTTTTAGGCACCTTGTCAAGGTCAATTTTAAGACCGTCTGCAAGTTCGCCGATTGCAACGCTGACACCGCCTGCACCGAAATCGTTGCAACGCTTAATCATTTTTGCAACCTTGGGGTTGCGGAACAATCTTTGGATTTTACGCTCTGTCGGTGCGTTACCTTTTTGCACTTCTGCGCCGCAGGTTTCGATTGAGTGGCTGTCGTGCGCTTTTGATGAGCCTGTTGCACCGCCGCAGCCGTCTCTGCCTGTTTTGCCGCCGAGGAGGATGATTACATCGCCATTTTGCGGAACTTCACGGATAACATTTTCTTTCGGTGATGCGCCGATTACTGCGCCGATTTCCATTCTCTTTGCAACATAGCCGTCATCGTAAAGCTCCGTTACCTGACCTGTTGCAAGACCGATTTGGTTACCGTATGACGAATATCCCTGAGCCGCACCCGTTGTGATTTTGCTTTGCGGCAATTTAGCGTCAAGTGTGTCCTCAAACGGAGTTGTCGGGTCGCCCGAGCCGGTTACGCGCATTGCTTGGTAAACATATGCTCTGCCCGAAAGCGGGTCGCGGATTGCGCCGCCGAGGCAGGTTGCCGCGCCGCCGAACGGCTCGATTTCTGTCGGGTGGTTGTGTGTTTCGTTTTTAAACTGAACAAGCCACGGCTCTTTTTTGCCGTCAATTTCAACATCAACATTGATTGAGCAGGCATTGATTTCCTCGCTCTCGTCGAGGTCGTCAACATAGCCGTGTTTTTTGAGATATTTTGTGCCGATGCACGCCATATCCATAAGGCAAACGATTTTGTCGGTTCTGCCTGCATAAAGGTCCGCTCTTGCCTCAAAATATTGGTCGAGCGCCTTTTCTATTGCGGCGGAATACTTGCCCTCATTTATAGTGATTTCATCAAGCTGTGTAGCAAAGGTGGTGTGACGGCAGTGGTCCGACCAATATGTATCAATTACCTTGATTTCGGTCAGTGACGGGTTGCGCTTTTCGTCGTTTTTGAAATAGTCGCGCACCCAACAAAGGTCCGCAACGCTCATTGCAAGACCCATAGAGCCGTGATAAGCCGCGATTTCGTCGTCGCTCATTTCGATAAAGCCGTCAATTCTTACAATGTCGGCGGGTACATCTGTTTTTATGTCGAGTGTTTCGGGGAGTTCCATTGATGCAACCCTTGATTCAACCGGGTTGATAATGTATGATTTGATTTTTTCAAACTCATCGTCTGAAATATCGCCCTTAACGGCTATTACTTTTGCCGACGCAACCTTCGGTCGCTCGCCTGCCGTCAAAAGCTGAATACATTGTGCCGCACTGTCTGCACGCTGGTCATACTGACCGGGCAGATATTCGGTTGCAAAATATTTCCAACCGTCATCAATTTTTAAATCATAATAAACATTGTCAAGGTTTGTTTCAGAAAAAACCTGCTTAACGGCAGAGTCAAACTCCACGTCGCTCAAGCCTTGAGCATCATATCTGTTAATGATTCTCAAATCCTCAAGCCCCGTTAAGCCGACATTGCCGCGCAAGTCCTCTAAAATCTGACCTGCCTCAATATCGTTTCCTTTTTTCTTTTCGACGAATACACGATATACCTTTGCCATTTTCGCTCTCCTTGTGAAATAAATTTTCAAGTATCAATATGATAACATAAATCTTTTTTAATATCAACAAAGACATTATAAATTAATAATAAGAAATTAACCGTTGTTACACCCTCTTTTTAGTGTAAAATAACAAAAGGCATTAATATTAAACGGCAAAAGAATCCAAAAACAAAAAGCACCGAGTATAATAACTCGGTGCTGTGTCGATATTTTGTTATATGTCAAAATCCTCGTCAAGGTGCATTGATGTTATGTCGCGTACCATGCCGATTGTCGATTTTTTGCCGTCGGGCGATTCGATTATTTTGCGCCTTTCAACCACAACAAGGTGCTTGCCGCCTTTGATTTTGAGCGAATATGTCGTTTTTGTGACATTGCCTGTTTGCGATTGTGTTTCAATTGCGTGCGTTGCCATAACAATCTCGCGCGCACTGATAAGGTTTGCCAAATCGCCGTTGTATCTTTCAAAAAGCTCTTTGCGTGTAAAGCCCAAAAGTTTTATAAAGTCTTCGGATACAACATCAAGTTTAAACGGTTCCTCAAGGCTTGTGCAAAACAGGGGACCGGGCAGATTTTTAAACAGGCTCACCATTGTATCGGTCTGCCTGTCAGCCTTTTCCTCCTCCTGCTTTACTCTTGTAATATCTGTGAAAATTGCATGAAAAACAGGGCATTTGTCGCTGTCATAGCGCTGAATTGCCGAGTTCATTTTAACCCAAATAAATTCGTCTTTGTGGCGGTTGATTCTTATCTCTATATCAATCGGCTTTTTGGTTGCCATAGAGTTGCCGATTGCTTGAAAAACAAGGCTTCTGTCGTCGGGATAAATCAGCTCGTCAAGGCGATAAATTTGGTTTTTGTAGTTTTCCTTTGTAGTGTCAAAAAAGCGGCAGCAGGCACTGTTTAAATACAATGGCTCAAAGTGCATATCTTTGTTAACTTTGAACAAACACACGCCGCCCGTCACAAGGTCAATCAGGTTGTTCATTTCCTTGGCGGTTTCCTTGAGTTTTTCGGATTTTTCAACCGAGCGCGAAACATCCGCCATTGTCAGCCTGCAAAGTGTTGTTCCCTCAACATTTTGACCTGTGCAGTGAACATAAATATAGTTGTGTTCTTTGTTCTTTAAATAGAAATCAAAGTATATGTAAGGCGAGTTTTTTTTGCAAATGCAACGCATTATGTTTTCGCGCTCCTTGGGCACAAGTACATCGTGCAAAAAAAGCTTGCCTTGCTTTATTTTAGAAGGGTGAACACCCACAAAATCAGAAAAATGACTGTCGCAGTCAACCACAACAAGATTGTCTGCCTTGTCGATAACGCAGGTCATAAATTCAACCTCAAACGCCAAATCGTCGTTATCTAAAATTTTCATCACTCCCTTTGGCGATTTTCCGCCGCACATAGTCCTCTCTTACTATATTTTACCATTTGGAAATTATTTGTCAAATATCCGGCTGTTCGACGAATACCCTTGCTAATTGTATCACAAAGTCAAAAAAAGACAAGCCGTTATAAGAAATATTAAGGAACTGTTTAAATTCGTTTATAAATCAGTCACATCTTACAAATCACGCTCCGAAATTTTGTAAAATATAACCACATTCTTTTCATTGACCGTGTGTCGGAATAATTATATAATAAATATAATAGCATTTATAATACTAATTTTAGATTATTGTCTATTAACTCTATCCATACACTCGTTTTCAAGGAGGAATGAAAAATGAGAACAAAATCAAAAAGAGCAATCAGCATATTGCTCAGTGTTCTTATGGCAGTGTCCGGTATTATTCCCGCAATGAGCGCATTTGCGGCATCCGGCGACGGTGTTTTCGATAAAATCGAAATGAAGCTTTTTTATGCCGACACCGACACGGTCGTTCCCGAATATCAGGAGGACGGCAAAACCACCTTTATTCAGTATATGAAAGAGGGCGACGAGCTTCAGCTTACATATAAGCTGATTGATTCGGTCGCTCCCGACAACAGCTATGTCAAATGGCACAGCGAAAACCCTGTTCTTGTCGATGTTGACCAAACGGGTAAAATCAAGGCATTCGACTCGTCAAAGGGTGCCGTTATTCAATCTTGGATTGATAACGAGGTCAAGCCTATCCCTATAATCGGTAAGCCACTCGGCAAGGTGCTTGAAAAAGCATTTTTCAACGATAAAATCGACCTCGACAGTATGGATACCGAGGAGATTGTCGATATTTTGGTTAAAGCTCTCGGCTCCGAAAGCTGGATTGCCAACTATATTGAGGCATATAAGGGCAAGCTTATCGATTCGCTTAGAGTGTACCTTGACAAGGTAAACACGCCGATTGTGTGCGAGCTTTACGACCCGAGCGTTTCCGACACAAAGCCTGTTTCAACGGCAAGCGTAAATGTCACCGTTAAAAAGTGTGAGGAATGGTATGCGACTTTTCTTCCGAACGGCACACACATCACAAACAAATCACAAATTGCCACAACTCAGGCGGTAGGCTCAAGTGTTCAAATTTATGCCATCACAACGCCTCAGCGCCTTGGTTTCGGTACCGTTTATTCCGTTAAAACCTCTTCAATTTTCACAAACGGCAAGGCGGTAGCAACCGTAACCGACAGCGGTCTTGTTTCATTCAAGAGCAAGGGCACCGCAACAATCATTGTTTCACCCGATTCAAAGCAGGTTATCGAATCTATTTTGAAAATGGTCAACTACCTATACAAGCTTGATAACACAGGCACGCTTGACACGGCAAAAATCGCCGACATTCTTATCAAGTATATGGGTGTTGATATAGACAGAAACGTTCTTGCTGCATTGCTTGACGCAGCATTCGCGATATACAAGATTGTCGGAGACACGGCAGACCCCATTCAGCTCACGGCAACCGCTGTTCAAATCATCGCAAACATTATTTTGCAGATGGCGTATAACGATAAAATCACATTCAATGTTGTTGAGGCAAAGCCGCTCACCGATTTCAATATCAGCGGAGTTACCTCAGTTAAGGAAGGCTCGGAAATTCAGCTTTCGATAGTTGATGTCAAGCCTGACGCAGGCGACACTTCCGACATTGTTTGGTCCTCCTCCGACCCGACAGTTGCATCGGTTGACCCGAAAACAGGCGTAATCAGAGGACTTGATGCAGGCGATTCTGTTTTGAGCCAGTCAAAAGAGGTCAAAATCACCGCACATTCTCCGTCGGGAAATATTACAAAATCCGTTACTGTCACGGTCGAAAAGAAAAACGGCAAATATGTTTCCGGAGTTGACATAAACGGACCGAATCAGGTCGAAATCAACAGCGAATCGGATTACAGTTGTGCCGTTTATCCGAAGCGTGTTGCCGAATCAAGTAATTTGTATGTTCATTGGGGCATACAAACCGGCACTGATGATGACGGCAATCCCGAATACACTTGGGCTGACAGTGAAAACGAAGCAACAGACGGCATCGGCAAAATTTCGTCAAGCGGTCATTACACGGCTGTCGGCGGCGGCAAATCAACGATTGCCGTTAAGGCGGTTACAGGCTACAGCCTTTCAACCGGCAATTTCTATGAAATTTCGTCGCGCGTTGCGACAAAAGAGGTTTCAACAGGTATTCCGGTTGAAAAAATCGAAATCAAATGCACCGGTGGCACCTCAAACAGCGATACTGCTAAAAATGTAAATAATATAACAGTCAACGGCACTGATTATCAGTACATAACCATTAAGAAAAATATTATGGAGGGTTACGCCGGCAACGGCGCAAAATTCTCCGCAACCGTTTATCCCGAAACTGCAACCGTAAAAAATGTTAAATGGGTTGTTGATAACGGCTATTACAGCGTTGACGCTTCGGAAGATAACACCGTCAGTGTTAAACAAAAGGCAGGTCATGAGATTGCCGACACATTCAATATTTATGCTGTTTCAAACGACGGCAAGATTGTTTCAAACACAATCACCGTCTGCATAACAAGAAACACGGCTAAATCAAATGCAATTGTCGGTGATACAATTGAGGTTATCAACGGCAAAACGGCAGATGTTAAACATTCGCTTGCTTTTGACGGATCGTTGACAGATACGGCATATGCCTGCTACAAGGCAAATTGGTATTCGTCGGACGAATCAATATTCTCTGTTAAAGCAAATACAAACGCTAACCGCGACGGAATAATTACCGGCAACGATGTCGGCATGGCAAAGGTTTATTGCGTATCGGCTGACGGCGGCATTATTGCAACGGCAAATGTTGTTGTCAAACCCGACAAAACATATCTTAAACAAATAGTTGACCTTTGCGACAATGCAAATGTTATTCAAACAGAGGCAAACAAAAAGCTTTATAAAACATATATGCGCAAACTTGATATGGCATACACCGTTCTTTACGATCAGGATATGGCATCGCAAAACACATGTGAAACAACGGCGCGAAATCTTTTGTCGGCATTCTACAAAATCGGCGGATTTGTCGGTCTTAACAGTGTTTCAATCAAAAAGACAGACGGCGCGGATATTGAAAACGGCTTTGTAAGTGTCAAGGTCGGCGCAACGGCAAACTATACAAAATCATCATATGATTTGAATTATGTTGTCAATCCGTCCTCCGCAATGTATAATCAGGTTGAATGGAAATCGTCAAGTGACAGCATTTCCGTTGACAAAAACGGCAGATGCAAACCGACATCAAACGACGCTTGCAGTGCGCTCATTACCTGCACGGTTACAGACTATATGGGCACAAAGGTAAGCGACAGCGTTTATGTGGCTTTTGCAAGAACGCAGGCGACCGGATTAACTCTCGACTCAACCGAGATTGTAGGCGGCAAAGTCGGTGAAACACAGCAAATCAAAGCAACGGTTTTGCCGAAAAACGCATTCAACAATTCAACTGCATCTTGTCAGGGCCTTGTTTGGTCAACAAGCGATGAAAAGGTTGCCACGGTTGACCAAAGCGGCGTTGTAACATTCGTTTACGGCGGCGATTGCGAAATCATCTGCAAAACTCAGGACGGCGGATTTGAAGCTGTTTGCAAGGTCAATGTTGTTACAAACTACGATTCGCTTAAGCTCCTCATCAAATCATACAATGATTTACAGCTCAGCGAAACGAGCTATTATCCCGAAACGTGGCAATATTTCACAACCACAATGGCAGAGGCAAACGCCCTTGTCGAAGCAAATGCGTCATCACAAAAAGAGGTTGACGCAATGCAGGCAAAGCTTGAAAATGCATATAATTCGCTTGAAAAATACAACTATCTCCAAAAGATAGAGCTTTATCTCGACGGCGAGCCTACCTCGGAATTTTATCAATACGATTTGAGAATTTTGAAAGAGGGCTTAAGCTACAAGAACGCAGTGCTCGACCTTAATGTAAGGCTTTACCCCAACAACGCATCATATAAAGATGTAGTTTGGGCTTCGTCTGACAGCAATGTTTCAGTCTCATCTGACGGTAAATGCTCACCGACAGTCAACAAGCCGTGCTGGAGCACAATTACCTGTACGGTAACCGACCACTTCGGTCACTCGTTCACAGACAGCGTTTATGTTTCATTCTCATACTATCCGGTAACGGGAATGAAGCTTAGCGAAACAAATATTAACGGTGCAGTCGGCTCGACATATCAACTTACATGTACTGTTGAGCCTACCGGCACATCGGTCGGTCATCTCGGTGCCGCATCAATTCAAGATTATTATTGGGAGTCCGACGATGAAAGCGTTGCAACAATTGACAAAAACGGACTTGTAACATTTGTCAGCGCCGGCTCGACAACAGTTCGCGCCGTATCGTATGACGGCGGTATCACCGGCGAATGTAAGGTTTCGACCGACGGTGACAGAAGTGGACTTAAGGAAGCTCTCGAAAAGTATAAAGATATTGACACCACCGAGTATAAAAAGGATTATGCCGAAACGTTTACGGCGGCTTATGCAAGCGCACAAAAGGCACTCACCGATTATTCGCTTAAGCAAGAGCAAATCAACGAGGCGGCAAACACTCTTGTTACCGCCGCAGAGGAAATGATTGCTCATCCGTTCGTCAAGGTCAGCGGTGTTGATATTTCATATACCTCATCAAAATCCGACCTTTTAGGAAACGCAACTCAAATTGCTTCGGGCACAGTCGGCTCAAGTGACGCACTTTCAATCAACCTTTCTCAAAAATATTCTAACTATAACAATTATAATACGGTCGAGCTTAATGCAGCTGCGGCTCCGTTAAATTCAGATTCTAAGAGGGTTGAGTGGTCAACAGATGACTCCTACGAGGCAACAATCAAGACAGACGGCACAAAGCTCACGGTAACACCGAAAGATAAAAGTAAAGGTGCATGGGCAAAACTGACAGTCACCGTAACCGATGATTATGACAGGGTAACCACACGCACAATTTATGTCACAATGAGTGATAATGTTGCAACAGGAATTACGCTTAATGCAACAAAACTTTCGCTTGCGGCATCCGACAGCTCATATCAACTCACCGCAACAGTCGGCGGCAATGCTGAGTTTAAAGATGTTCTTTGGTCATCAAGCGACGAAAGCGTTGCAACCGTTTCATCAACGGGTCTTGTTACTCCGATTGACATCGGAAACGCCGTTATCACAGCAAAAACGTTCGACGGCGGATACACCGCAACGGTTGACCTCACAGTTATCGCAAACTTTGAGCCGCTCGCTCAAAAGGTTGATGAATATACTAAACTCATTGTCAAATCTACAGATAATTATGTTTATACAAGAGAGTCGCTCACAACGCTTTCAACGGCGGTTGAGCAGGCTCGCAAAATGGTTAACGACGGCACCGCAACCCAGGCAGAGGTTGACGCAATGTATGAAACCGTTGTTGCGGCATACAATGCACTTGTTAAATATGTTGCTACAACAGGCGTTCAAATCGGATTTGAGCAAACCTCCGGCGTTACGGAGGAAAATCCTGGCTACTTCAGATACACCGGCAACCTTCTCCGCTCAAAGACAATTCAGCTCACGGCGACACCTCTCCCGACACCGACAGCGGTATATAAGGAGATTTTGTGGAAATCGTCAAATGATAATGTCAGCGTTGACGAGTTCGGTCTTGTTACCTGCAATTCGTCCTCGGCTCAATATGCCGATATTACCTGCACCGTCATCGACGAGTTTGACAATACATATTCAACAACCGTCACCGTTTCGTTTGTAGTTTACGGCGTAACCGCTGTTACATTCGATACAGACAAGGTTTACGGCGCTCCGCAGGAAACAAGGCAAATCACACCTAATTTGAATCAAAAAACAACGTATGTTAAAACATCAATCATAAATAAGTGCACATATTCATCCGATAATGAGGACATTGCAACGGTTGACGAAAACGGCGTTGTCACATTCAAAACACAGGGCACCGCAATCATTACCGTCACTGCAAAGGACGGCGGATACAGCGGAACGATTAAAGCAATCACAACTTGGGATACATCGGCGCTTAAAGCGGCAATTACCGAAGGCGAAAAATATACCTATACCGACTATGCTTACGAGCAGGGTATGGCACTCAAAAATTCGCTTGAGAAAGCAAAGGCAGTCTATGCAAATCCTGATGCAACTCAGGAGGAAATCAACATCGCCTGCGCCGCTCTCACAACAGCAATCGCAAACCTTGAGGGTCACGAATTTGTAGCCGCAAAACCGACCTTCACCGTTTCGGGTGCCGAGCTTGAAAGCAATGCGTCATATGTCATCGATGAAAACAGTCAGGTAACCGTTGAAACAACAATCAACAGCGACGCAATGTATAAATCGGCTGTATGGACAGTTGAAAACGCAAACGGCGCAACGGCAGAGCAAAGCGGCAACAACCTTGTTATCACCAAGACGGAGAAAACAGGCTCGCTTGATGCAACGCTCACAATCACCGATGTTTACGACCGCACAACAACATACACCTACACAATCAAGGTTATCAATGCGATTGTAAATATCACCGATTTCACCTTCACCGTGGACGGCGTTGAAAACACGGCAAATTCATACACATCGTCAGGACACGGAATCGGCTACATCTCATTCAAAGGTATTCAGCTCGGTTATGTCATTGCTCCCGAAGATGCAACCGACCCTGTTTCGGTTACATGGAGCTCAAGCAACACAAGATATATCACCGTTGACGAAAACGGATTTGTTGAGCTTACTACGGCAGGCAAGCTGATGAAAACAAACACCGCTACAATTTCATGCTCGGTTAAAAATACCGACGGCACAATCGTTACAAAATCAATTTCAATCACAATTTCACGATAAGGAGGGTATATATAATAATGTTTAAAAATAATATTAAAAAATATATATCCTCATTGGCCGCCGTGGCAACCGTTATCGGCGCATTTTCCGTAGGATTTGTTTCCTACGGTGCCGACTCGGTGGCTATAAATGCGGCAAATTTTCCCGATGCGAATTTGCGCGCCGTTGTTTCCGCATGGTATGATACAAACAGCGACGGCGTTTTACAGCAAAGCGAAATTCAGGGCATTAAAACAATTTCAATCCCCGGTATGCTTGAGGACACCTGCGGCGAAGATGCCGAAATTTCCGATTTAACCGGTATTGAAAATTTCACCGATTGCGTTCGCCTTCGTTGCGGCGGCATCGGTTTGGACACACTTGATGTTTCAAAAATGCCGCAACTTGTCGAGCTTACCTGCGGCGGCAACAATCTTTCTTCGATTGATGTCAGCCAAAACGCAAATCTCGAATGGCTCAATTGCCCGAGTAATGTGCTGAGCACACTTGATATTTCGGCAAACAAAAAGCTCACAAGGCTCGATTGCTATATCAACAAGCTCACCTCGATTGATTTGTCGGCAAACACCGCACTTACTGCACTGTATTGTCAGCAAAACGATTTGACAAGCCTCAATATTTCGGCACTGACAGCGCTGAAAACGCTCAACTGCTCGGTCAACCACCTCAAAACACTTGATTTGAGTGCGAATACGGCACTTGAAAAGGCTTCAAATTCGCTTATCGGCAATCAAACGGTTGATGCACCTGCAAGATATGAAGATCCTGCTATTTTTGTTCAGCTTGCTATCGAAAATCCGTCAAATATCACTTCAACCTCGCTTGACAGAATTGATATTGTTGACGGTGTTGAGGTTTCTGTTCCAGGATATGACGGCGTTGATTTTACGCCGCAAAATGCAGACGAGATTATCAACGGCATTGAATATTATTATAATACCGGGCTAAGTTTTGCAGAAGATATGAAAGTTACGGTCAACCCAATCCGCAATTTCTATCAAGTCAAATTCTTTAAAGACGAAACAAAAACCGACGTTGTCGGCACTGTTATTGTCAATAAAGGCGAAACGGCAACCGCTCCCCAAATCACCGACACACCGCAGTGCAAAGCGTTTGTGAAGTGGAGCACGGATTTAACAAATATCACAACCGATATGGAAACTTATGCGGTTTGGAAAGACGATCACTCTTTGGCTGTCACAAGTTTTAATGACAATATCGTTCATATCGAATGCACAAAGTGCGGCAAACAGCAGATTGACGCCTCGTTCACAGCGATTTTGAATGCTGAAAAGGGCGCCGAAAATTATGTTGCACTTGCCGATGTCAACAACGACGGTATCATCAACGGCAAGGACTATGCACGATTGCTAAACACTTTCAGAAACTAAACAATATATAACAAAATCGGGAGGCTGAAACCAATCAGCCTCCCGATTATTCTGTGCTTTATTCGATTTTAGTTGAATACCGCCGCGCCGATTACAAGGCTTAATACGGTGATTATCAATCCTGCGATAAATACGCCGAGCGAAATTACTAAAAAGCTTTTCTTTTTGTCAAGCTCAAGCAGAGACGCAAGCAGTGCGCCCGTCCAACCGCCTGTGCCCGGCAAGGGGATAGCAACAAATATCAGCAGCCCCCATATTCCGTATTTGTCAATCTTATCTCGCTTTTGCATCGTTTTGTTTTCAAGCCAAAATATTGCCTTGTTTATTCCCGGCACTTTTTTCAGCACCTTGAAAATCCAATTTATCAAAAGCAATATAAACGGTATCGGCAATATGTTGCCCAAAAAGCTGATTATAAATCCGACAAACGGATTCATTTCCAATAGCACAATCGCCGTAAACATACCCAATCTGCACTCCAAAATCGGGCAAACCGATATGATGAAAACTACAAGCCAATCCGGTATTCCGTGCGCAGTCAAAAATTCCTGCAACTGTCTGCAAAAGTCTTGTACCATAAAATCAAAAACCCTTTCTCTCGGTGATTTATGTTAGTTATGTATAACATTATATCATCATGAGCCGAAACATTCAATAAAAAATTGTCGCATTTTATTTCATGATATATTGCAGTTCGTTTGCGTGCGATTTTGCGTATTCTGCAATTGCCTCATTGCATTAAATCTTTCTGCGTCAACATATAATCCGCCGAGCGTGTTTAACAAAATCGAGCCTGACAGCATAACTACAGTCATTATAATCATTACTGCCGTCATAACAATAGACAATACCTTGGCGGTTTTGTTCTTTTGTTCTGTCGGGGCATATGTTTGCATATAGCCGCAAAAGCTGAGCAATTCGTTTTCGTCGAACGCGCTTTTGGGGATATAAAACATCGCATTTTTGTGCAAATTAAACGCGAGAACATCTTTTTTTACGGAAAATCCCGTAATGTCTTTCATATAAAAGCGTTGCGTTGTGTTGCCTTCGGTCAAAATGATTACACCGTCGGCATAAAATGTCACGGTTTCCGGTACCTTTTTGCCGCCGTTAATTTGCTTTGATTCTGATATTGAACCCCATGCGACTATGTACTCGCCAAAGACAATTAATGCCAATGCAAGTGCGTCAGCTGCAATTGCAATATTCAAAATTGTCGGCGTCGCCGATGAATTAATGCCGAATTCGGCGCTGGTTGATTTCAGACATATTAAATCAATTAATAAGCAGATGAAAGTCACTATACCGCACCATTTCGGCGATTTTTTCGATAATGCCGCTCTGACCGAATGGGCTTTTTCTTTGACATTTTCGGTGAATGTTTTTTGATACAAAATCGGCACCGGTTGAGGTATCGACGGCTGTGGCGGCGCTGCAACAGGTTTCGGTGCAGTTTCCTGTGCCACGCTCGGCTTTCTTTCGCCTGCAAGCAGTTCGTCAACCGTTATGCCGAAAAATTGCGCAATTTGCGGCACTGTTGCTATATCCGGCAGACCGTCGCCGGTTTCCCATTTCGACACGGTGCGGTTGCTTATATTCAACTCCTTTGCAAGCTCTGTTTGCGACAAGCCTGCGTTTTTTCTCATTTCTGCTATAAATTTGCCTATTTTGGCGTTGTCCATATATTTAACCTCGCATTGTCGGTGTTTCGTTATTCAAATTATATCATATCGCCGTCAAAACTGCAAAGCACGCACAGCGGAAACATTCCACTCTGCGTGGATTTTTATTGAGTGCCGCCGATTTTGCCTTGATTTCCTCCTTGGTGGTTTCAGGCATTGCAGGTGTTGCCGCCGCACCCAAAACTGTCATAAGTGTTCCGGTGCTCCTTAAAATTTGTTGTGATTTCTTTGATTTTACCCTTTAAATCAGCCATATGCTTCTCCTTTTGTCTGCAATGTGCCGCAACAACTATACTATAACATTATTATGAAAAATCCACAATAATTGCAAAACATATCTGTAATTTTTATACAAATTGATATTTGAATTGGCGATGTATAATGTTTTTTGAAGATTTGCGCGTTTTGTGATATTATATTGTCAGTATTTTGTATCATCTGAAAATAATAAAAAAAGGAGAAAAATTATGCTTAATTGTATTTTTGTAGGACTCGGCGGCTTTGTCGGCTCAATTCTCAGGTATTTGGTCGGTCTTATCCCAATAAAAAATCCCTCGGGCTTTCCTATAAATACTTTTTTGATTAATGTTTTCGGCTCGCTTGCAATCGGCGTCATCGCTTGTCTCGCGGCGAAAAATTCAAACCTCGATTCACGGCTGATTTTGTTTTTAAAGGTCGGCATCTGCGGCGGCTTCACCACATTTTCAACATTCTCGCTCGAAACCGCCGAGCTTGTCAAAAACGGCAGTATCGCCCTCGCCGTTCTCTACATCGTCATCAGTGTATCCTTCGGCGCCCTCTTCGCCTTTCTTCCTCAACTTGTGATTAAGTAAGTGTTACAAGCTAAATATTAACCGGTATGATAATTTTATATAAACGATTTAAAGAATTATATGAAAGGTAATGATTATGTCAACAACCATTAATTATTTGTAGGAATATATTAAATCAAAAGACAATCACCCCGAACTTGTCAAAGACTATTTTCTCAAATCCGAGTAGAATTGGATAAGATATAAAGTAGATGACAAAATGTTTGCAGCGATTTGCTTTGATATAGCTTTGCACATTTGATTGAATTGTAAAAATTTTTCAGTTTTAAAAGTGAATGCGCGGCGCAAAATAAACTTGCAAGACGAAAATGATGTTATGCAAAGGCGTATGACGCAATTTGCAAAATATCATATCGCCTTTGCAGATTATGAAAAGAGAGGTGTATTCACAATGGCAAGCACAGTACCTGAGGCTAAGGAAGCACTTAACCGTTTCAAGATGGAAGCAGCTTCAGAGGTTGGTGTAAATCTTAAACAGGGCTACAACGGCGACCTTACTGCAAAGCAGGCAGGCTCAGTCGGTGGTCAAATGGTTAATGTAATGTGTCCTGTACGAACTGTGCAATTTCAGCGTACAAATTGGACTAAAAATAACCAACTTCAGCCGATTACATACGAATTTTGCATAGCGGTATAAAAGCCCACTCACAACAAAAGCATACAAAGCCATACAAATTGATTTAATTAAGAACAATATCCAAAAACTACAAATACAATGAACACCATCTGCTGTCAGGTGGTGTTTTTATTTTGCCTCGCAAAATTTACAAATCCTATTATGAGTGAAAATTAAGTTTAAGGAACTTTACAAGGAAATGTTCCTATGAACTGTCGCTCTATACAAATCCACACAGATAAATCATAATAGGAGGCAGTAAAGATGAAAGAGGTTTATATAAATATGAACCCAAATGAAATTGAAAGCGAATACTTAAACGGTGTGTATAACGAAATTGCCAACACGCTCGGCATTGAGGCGGCAATAACGATATATTCTACATACCGAGGTCAGCAAATCACTTTTCCGGTAAACTTTTTCACAACAGAATTTATCGCATCAAGAATTGTAGCGGAATATGACGGCAAAAACATTCGTCAACTTGCCACAAAATACGGCTACAGTGAAAAATGGATCAGAAAAATGATTAAAGAACACAAAAAATAAAGCGAGGTGAAATTTAACTTAATATTTCCAAAAAGCAAACAAAAAACTAAAAGAGGAGTAAAATACTATGGCATTAATTAACTGCCCGGAATGTGGCAAAGAAATTTCCGATTCAACAAAAATCTGTCCGCATTGCGGATACAAGCTAAAAAACAAATCAGCCGGCAAGAAGTGGATAATCCCCGTGAATATTATAAGCATTGTTGTAATAATTGCATTAATTGTTACTGCGGTTGCATTAACCGGCAAAAAAGGAAGCAGCAAAAATGATACGCAATCGACAATTTCATCCACTGTTCAGGAAACGACTGCAAACAATAGCGTTTCATTAAATGACAATTCAAAATTTCAAGAAAAATTAAAATCCGAATCGGAAAAATCAATTAAAAAAATGCAGGATAAGTACACAGAATTGTCAAACGACATAGGTGGTACATACAAAGGCTACAAAAAGAATGCCAAAAAAGTTAATGAATGGTATTCTTTCTGCGAAAACGAAGCAAAAAGCTATTATGTTACGGTATCACAGTACTGCTATTCATACTACAAAAATGTAGCCGATAACAAAAGTGACTATACCACTTGGTCAAGAAGTATGGAAGACGGCTTTAAAATTTGGCAGCGAGAAACCGAAGATTACTACAAAGCCTGGAATCGAATGCATGAATCAACATATAAAGATCTTGACGATATAATTACAAAAGCTTACGATGAAGCAAGCTACGATGAAGTTTACTCAGCGTACAGTGATATGTATGATGCCTACCAAGACGCATACTCAAATATGTATGACGCTTACGAAGATGCGTATTCCGATTTGTATGATTTTTATCAAGATGCTTGGGAAGAATTATACGACGGAAAAGAAGATATAAAATCTAAATACGATAATATCTATAAAAAATAATTTATGCCCTCTGCTTTAAAATAGAGCAGAGGGTTGTTTGTTATAATATCAGCTGAAAAGAAAAAGTTGTATATGATTAAGTTGAGCAATTGTTCAGGTTTAAAAGAAAATGACGCAATAAAAATTGATACAATTTTAAAAGGAATGCGATTTGCAGGGAATATCACTGTACAAAGCGAATCAAAAATCAAAAAACGAAGCAAAGCGCTATTTAGAATATGAAATTGATTTTTAATCAACATTAAGCACTACAATTTGATTATCACAAAAAAAGCGTTGGAGAACAAAATCTCCAACGCCTTTTTAATTGTGTATCATAATTTGCAACATTATTCATAATGTTTAATTCTGTTATATAAAAATAACTTAATTATTCGGCGTAAATTCCAAATTGAAACTGCCAAACAGTAAAAAATGAAAAATAGTTAAAAAGCAGCCCTCGTAAGCATCTATATATGATAATTACAGTAATTAAAATCATTAATGTTTCGCAACAAAATACAAGTGCACAAAAAAGCGTACCATAAATGTCTAATAACCAAATTTGATTGACCAAAGAACAAGATAATGGTATTATAAAATAAAAAGGACAAGGAGAAAAAAGATGAAAGAACAATTTATAAATCGTTATCCATTATCCAAAACTTTAAGATTCTCTTTAATTCCAGTTGGGGAAACAGAAAATAATTTTAATAAAAATCTTTTGCTTGAAAAAGATAAACAAAGAGCAGAAAATTACGAAAAGGTCAAAGGCTATATTGATCGCTTTCACAAAGAATATATTGAATCTGTGTTGAGCAAAGCAAGAATTGAAAAAGTTGATGAATATGCAAATTTATATTGGAAAAGCAACAAGGATGATCCCGATATAAAGGCTATGGAATCATTAGAAAGTGATATGCGAAAGCAAATATCAAAACAGCTCAAATCAAATGCTCGCTATAAAAGGCTGTTCGGAAAAGAACTTATATGTGAAGATTTACCGTCTTTTTTAACGGATAAAGACGAGAGAGAAACAGTGGAGTGCTTTAGAAGCTTTACAACGTATTTCAAAGGCTTTAATACTAACAGAGAAAACATGTATTCAAGTGATGAAAAATCAACTGCAATAGCTTATCGTTGTATAAATGACAACCTGCCACGCTTTTTAGATAATGTAAAAAGTTTTCAAAAAGCATTTGATAATCTTTCTGATGAAACTATCACAAAGCTAAACACGGATTTATATAATATATTCGGCAGAAATATTGAAGATATTTTTTCTGTTGATTATTTTGAATTTGTTTTAGCTCAATCAGGCATTGAAATTTATAATTCTATGATTGGCGGATATACTTGCTCTGACGGAACTAAAATCCAAGGTCTTAATGAATACATAAATCTTTATAACCAGCAGGTTGCAAAAAATGAAAAATCAAAAAGATTGCCATTGATGAAGCCTTTATATAAACAAATTTTGAGCGAAAAGGACAGTGTATCGTTCATTCCGGAGAAATTCAATTCAGACAATGAGGTGTTGCTTGCGATTGAAGATTATTATACCGGCCACATTGGGGATATTGATTTACTGACAGAGCTTTTGCAATTATTAAACATTTATAATGCCAATGGAATATTTGTAAAATCAGGTGTGGCCATTACTGATATTTCAAACGGTGCATTTAACTCTTGGAATGTATTACGCTCAGCTTGGAACGAGAAATACGAGGCATTGCATCCCGTAACAAGCAAAACAAAAATTGATAAATATATTGAAAAACAAGACAAGGTATATAAAGCAACAAAAAGCTTTTCGCTTTTTGAACTTCAAAGCCTTGGCAATGAAAACGGCAACGAAATAACCGATTGGTATATTTCCTCAATCAATGAATGTAACAGCAAAATAAAAGAAGCTTATTTGCAGGCGCAGGAATTACTGAAATCCGATTATGAAAAAAGCTACGATAAAAGACTTTATAAAAATGAAAAAGCAACAGAGTTAATTAAAAACCTGCTTGACGCAATAAAGGATTTTCAGCATCTTGTAAAGCCGTTAAACGGTACCGGTAAGGAAGAAAACAAGGATGAACTTTTTTACGGCAAATTTACTTCATATTATGACTCGGTAGCAGATATTGACAAACTTTACGATAGAGTTAGAAATTACATTACCAAAAAGCCTTATTCCAAAGATAAAATCAAATTGAATTTTGACAATCCTCAACTTCTTGGCGGATGGGATAAAAACAAAGAAAGCGATTACAGAACTGTTCTTTTACATAAAGATGGCCTTTACTATCTTGCCGTTATGGTCAAATCACACAGTAAGGCTTTTGTTGATGCACCTGAAATAACCTCTGATGACGAGGATTATTACGAAAAAATGGAATATAAGCTTTTACCCGGTCCCAATAAAATGCTGCCAAAGGTTTTCTTTGCCACTAAAAACATTGATACATTCCAACCGTCAGACAGAATACTTGACATTCGCAAAAGAGAAAGTTTCAAAAAAGGAGCAACATTTAACAAAGCCGAATGTCATGAGTTTATAGATTATTTCAAAGAATCTATTGAAAAACACGATGATTGGTCACAATTCGGATTTGAATTTTCTCCTACAGAAAGCTATAACGATATTAGTGAATTTTATCGAGAAATTTCGGATCAGGGTTATTCTGTAAGATTTAATAAAATATCTAAAAACTATATTGATGGGCTTGTAGAAAACGGATATATCTATCTTTTCCAAATCTACAATAAAGACTTTTCAAAGTATAGCAAAGGAACTCCTAATTTACACACTTTATATTTCAAAATGCTTTTTGACGAGAGAAACTTATCAAATGTAGTTTACAAACTTAACGGTGAAGCCGAGATGTTCTACCGTGAAGCAAGTATCGGTGATAAAGAGAAAATAACTCACTATGCCAATCAACCGATAGAAAACAAAAACCCTGATAACGAGAAAAAAGAAAGCGTTTTTGAGTATGATATTGTAAAAGACAAGAGATTTACCAAAAGGCAATTTTCACTTCATGTGCCTATTACAATCAACTTTAAGGCACACGGTCAGGAATTTTTGAATAATGATATTCGCAAGGCGATTAAATATAAAGATGATAATTATGTCATCGGCATTGACCGAGGAGAGAGAAACCTGATTTATATAAGCGTCATCAATTCAAACGGTAAAATCGTTGAGCAAATGTCGCTTAATAAAATAATCAGTGATAACGGATACAGAGTTGACTATCAAAAGCTTTTGGATGCAAAGGAAGATAAAAGAGATAAAGCAAGAAAAAATTGGACCTCTGTTGAAAATATAAAGGAACTCAAAGAAGGCTATATCAGCCAAGTTGTTCACAAAATTTGTGAATTGGTTGTTAAATATGATGCTGTTATTGCCATGGAGGATTTGAACTTCGGCTTTAAGCGTGGCAGATTTCCTGTTGAAAAGCAAGTTTATCAAAAATTTGAAAACATGCTTATTTCAAAACTTAATTTGCTTATTGATAAAAAGGCAGAGCCAACAGAAAACGGCGGACTTTTAAGAGCATATCAGCTTACGAATAAATTTGACGGCGTAAATAAGGCTAAGCAAAACGGTATCATCTTTTATGTTCCTGCGTGGGATACAAGTAAAATAGACCCGGCAACAGGCTTTGTTAATCTTTTAAAGCCAAAGTATACAAGTGTTCCGGAGGCGAAAAAGTTATTCGAAACAATTGATGACATCAAATATAATGCAACTACCGATATGTTTGAGTTCTATATTGATTACAGCAAATTCCCAAGGTGCAATTCAGATTTCAAAAAAGCTTGGACTGTTTGCACTAATTCAAGCAGGATTTTAACCTTCCGAAACAAAGAAAAGAATAATATGTGGGACAATAAGCAAATTGTTCTTACCGATGAATTCAAATCATTGTTTAACGAATTCGGCATTGATTATAAAGGTAATCTTAAGGATTCTATTTTAAGCATTTCCAATGTTGATTTTTACAAGCGATTGATAAAACTTCTTTCATTAACACTTCAAATGAGAAACAGTATTACCGGCAGCACATTACCGGAAGACGACTATCTCATTTCGCCAGTTGCAAATGAAAACGGTGAGTTCTATGACAGTCGTAATTATAAAGGTACAAATGCCGCTTTGCCTTGCGATGCCGATGCCAACGGAGCATATAACATTGCAAGAAAAGCGCTTTGGGCAATAAATGTATTAAAAGACACTCCGGATGAAATGCTTAATAACGCAAAACTTAGTATAACTAATGCCGAATGGCTTGAATATACACAGCGATGAGCGAACAACCTTTAGCTATATCTCAATTAAATGATTTTGTTTTCTGCCCTGTTTCAATATTTTTTCATTCACTTGAAACAGAAGAAAACATTATGGTTCAGGATTCGTTTCAATTAAATGGAACAGCTGCTCATAAACATTCCGACTCTGCAACATACTCAACCGAAAAGGGTGTGTTGCAGGGCGTGAGCGTGTATTGTGAAAAATATAATTTGGTTGGAAAAATTGATGTTTTTGACGAAAAAACAGGTATTCTAACCGAACGCAAAAAGAAGATCAAAACTGTTTATGACGGATATATTTATCAAATTTATGCACAATATTTCTCATTGATTGAAATGGGATATAAAGTTAATGAATTGCGTCTTTACAGTATGGACGACAACAAAATCCACGCTGTGTCAAAGCCGGAAGAAGATAAAATAATGTTTGAAAAATTCGAGCGTATAATATCAGAAATTAACAATTTTTCATTTAGAGATTTTAAGCAAAGTAACAAAAGCAAATGTCAAAGATGTATATATGAACCACTATGTAGTTTTTCTTGTTTGAAAGAGGAGTAATGATGTTTACAGCACCTGACTTCAGTAAAAAACAGATTGTTTTTGTTTTATTTAACGAGGGAGAAAAGCTTGCATTCAGCAATGATAATCTTGTTGTAAAAGATAGCTTTGGAAAGGTAAAATTTCAATGCACATGTTACAGACTGTTTATTATATTTGCAGTGGGACATACAAGTATTACTTCTGCATTAATTCAAAAAGCTCAAAAATTTGGATTTTACATCGCACTGATGACGCCCGGTTTTAGATTGTATTCAATTATCGGTGCTCAAAAAGACGGCAACACTTTACTTCATAAAAAGCAGTATAGTTATTCGGATATAGGGATAGCTAAGATTATAGTATCAAACAAGATGAGCAATCAATTGTCAGAACTAAAATCAGTAAGAAACAAAAATGATTTTGTTAAAGAATCAATTAAACAAATATCCGAATATATTAAAAAAATCCCTACCACTTCTAACATAAATGAGCTAATGGCATATGAAGGTCTTGCATCAAAGATTTATTTTAAAAGCCACTTTAATAATGTGTTGTGGCAAGGAAGACAGCCTCGTATAAAAAGGGATTATGTAAATTCAACACTGGATATTGGCTATACGTTATTGTTCACTTTTATTGATGCTCTTTTATCAAGCTATGGCTTTGATAATTATTGCGGAATAATGCACACGCAATTTTATATGAGAAAATCTTTAGTTTGTGATATTGTTGAACCCTTTAGGGTGTTAATTGACCACGAAGTAAAAAAAGCCATAAACTTAAAGCAAATAAAAGAAGAAGATTTTATCATCATAAATCATCAATATCGTCTTAAATGGGATAAATCTGCTGATTATGTTAAAATTCTTATGAAACCTTTGCTTGATAATAAAGAGGGGATATTTGCTTATATTCAATCATATTATCGTGCATTTATGAAAGAACTTCCTCCGGAAAAATTTCCGGTATTTGAAATAGGTGACTGAATTGATTATTATTAGTTATGACATAAGCAATGATAAAAAAAGAGCAAGATTCAATAAATATATCAAAAAGTTTGGGCACATGCTCCAATATTCCGTGTATGAAATTGATAACAGTGAGCGTATATTAAATAACATTGTTACAGATTTAAATAATAAATGGTTAAAACAATTTGACCAAACTGACAGTGTATATATTTTTAATCTCAGCAATTCTTGTAAAGTCGAAAAGTACGGATATGCAAGAAATGAGGATTCTGATTTGCTAATTGTAAAATGAAATTGCAAACCTCGGTCTGAATATGGTATAATTATAAATTGAAAGGGATTATTAGTCTATAAGCTTGTATTTTTTATTGATATTTAATAAAATTCCAAATACAAATTTGTGAATTATAACAACCCAAGGGATTAATAATCCCTAATAATTTCTACTGTTGTAGATCTGATAGTTACAGTGATATATGCGAAGATTAATAATCCCTAATAATTTCTACTGTTGTAGATCATTTCACAATTACTTAATATATTTTCAGATTAATAATCCCTAATAATTTCTACTGTTGTAGATGTCTGTGCCATTACTTTTTCCTCCTTATGATTAATAATCCCTAATAATTTCTACTGTTGTAGATTTATACCAAGGACAATATTTTTGAAGAAGGATTAATAATCCCTAATAATTTCTACTGTTGTAGATAATGGAGGATTAATCATATGACTTTTTTGATTAATAATCCCTAATAATTTCTACTGTTGTAGATTTTTTACTTCTTCTGCAACAATAAGCTGATTAATAATCCCTAATAATTTCTACTGTTGTAGATAGGTTGCCGTATATAATAAGCGTGAACAGATTAATAATCCCTAATAATTTCTACTGTTGTAGATAATTAATTCCATAGGCAATGGTGAATCGATTAATAATCCCTAATAATTTCTACTGTTGTAGATGGATGACAAGCATGTTAAAACGGAGAAAGATTAAAAATCCATAATAATTTATACTGTTGGAGATTTTGAATAGTTATCTTTAAAATTTTATTGTTTTATTATTCCTTATAATTTTTTTTGTTGTTTTTTTTGTCTCGTTATATTATTTTTTAAGAATGATTAATAATCCCTAATAATTTCTACTGTTGTAGATCTTGTGCTTAATGGCAGAGGCTATAAGATTAATAATCCCTAATAATTTCTACTGTTGTAGATAATTGGCAGAGTGGTGCAATACCTATGGATTAATAATCCCTAACAATTTCTACTGTTGTAGATTCAATGGCTTGCCGATGAATGCCACAGATTAATAATTCCTAATAATTTCTACTGTTGTAGATAAAGAATTAACAAGCGCGTCAAACTGCGATTAATAATCCCTAACAATTTCTACTGTTGTAGATGCATAAGTGTAGAATAATAGCCGTAAGATTAATAATCCCTAATAATTTCTACTGTTATAGATTTTTACTACTACAATGATAAGATTCAAATCTTTAGAAATAATAAAAAAAATGCACAACCACAAAAATGAGCCAAGAGGTGTCACCCTCTCGGCTCTTTTTTAATTACTTTTAATTTTTCAATGCGGTTATCGGGACAACATACACTCCGTCAGGGCGTTTGTAAGCAGCGTTTGACAAACCGCAAATAACGCATAAGATTTTAGCCGGTTTGCCCTTAGGATCTTCTTTAATTTTTTTATTGATTTTGAGCAAACTTTCAGCAGCAAAGTCAATTTGATTTGCACCTAATTTTATTTCAAATGCACACCAGTCACCATTTTTTAATTCTACAACCGCATCAATTTCTTTATTATCATAGTCTTGGTAATGATACAATGAAGCGCCAAATACTAAATTGAATACACAAGCACAAAAAACAAACAAAAAGCGTTGAAGAATCAAATCTCCAACGCTTTTTTAACTCAATATTAAGGCAAAATTTCGAGCCAATAACCGTCCGGGTCCTCGATGAAATAGATACCCATTTCAGGATTTTCAAAGCAGATACAACCCATTTCTTCGTGCTTTTTATGCGCCAAGTCAAAATCATCTGCCTTAAATGCCAAATGAAATTCACATTCGCCCAAATCGTACGGCTGCGGATGTTCTTTAAGCCAAGTAAGTTCAAGTTCAAAATCGCTTGAATCATTACTCAAATAAACGATAATAAAATCGTCGGTGGTTTTTCGTCTGACCTCGTGCAAATCAAGCGCATCACCATAAAACTTAATCGACCTATCCAAATCGGAAACATTATAGTTTTCATGAATCATTCTAAAGCTCATATTTCTTCTCCTTTTGCTGATTCTGTATTTTTTATTCGTGATTTATACTGCGGATATTCGGTGGTAAACCTATCAATCACGCTCGGCTCGTTCCAATAATGCATTGGAAAAACGGCACTGCAATCGACATGTTTCAAAAAATAAAGCATACCGTCGGCATAATGTTCCTCCTGCCGTGGGTCAAGGGGAACGAATGCGGCTTCAAAATGAGCGCCCTTGATTTTATCAATCTCTACACGGTACATGGAGGTCATGTGGCGGTTGTCGACTTCCGTCTCACCCTCCCAATGCCAATCGTTCAAATCACCTGCATGATAAATCATGCCCTCGCTTGTTTTGACGATAAAAGCAACACCGCTGTCAGTTGAAAGAAGCGTACTAACCTGTGTGCCGTTATCAAGAATATAGGTTTGATCGTGATAAGCCGTCGTAACTTTCACACCGTCAGGATACTTCTTTTTGCTGATGTCCTTTGCCAAAACAGCCTGATAATTCATACCCATATCATCAAGAATTTCAAAGATTTTCAGGTTGAAATGATCTTGATGAAAGTGACTGCAAAAGACGACAACTTCCTTGCTTATGTCAAGCATCGGCATCTCGCCTTTGTAATAATCAAAAACATAATAGCAGTTCTCGGTTTCAACCAAAAATCCGCTGTGGTTAATGTATGTTATTTTCATATTATACCTCTGCAAATTCGGAATTTTAAGCAACCGTTAAATTTCTTCAATTCCCAAGCTTTTCAAATATTCATAAGTTCCATTGTAATACTCCGGCAGACGTGTGCTGTCCTCCCAAAAACCGGTAGATGTTTTATTGCCATTACCATACGGCACGCAAATCACCATACCAGACCTTGCACGAGTTAATAAAACTCTTAATATAATCATTATATCATAATTCTATATCATAAACAACGTTGCAAACGACAAGCGAGTAAATTTTAGTGCTAACTCAAATATTATTTCTAAAAACACATCAACAAAGCTTGAATTTTTTCTACATATAGTAAATCGTTGTCAAAATAAATGCAAATGTTTTAACCTATTATAATAATAATCCAAAACTAACCTTTAACTACAATTAACTTATTGCAACTTATGCTTTACCCAAAATATAAAATATGTTATATTTTATATGAGGTGATGAATTATGAGAAATACAATTAAAAAAATTGTAGTAGAAGAATTCTCAAAATTAACCAACACTATTGAAAGTGACTTCAAAAGCAATTATAGACGCAAAGTTAATAACTTTCTCCTTAGCCAAATGGATGAAAATATCACAGCTAGTATGGTTTTTGTAAGTAGTTTCGAATCAAAAAGTGGCTTTGCCATAGAAACTTGTGCTAAAAGAATTGCTCGACTAAAATTTGGTGAAGAAAATGTTCCTGCAATTGTAAACCCAAGAAATCTTGAGCATAATATACCAACACCAGTTAATGGTCAAATTATTGTTACTGATGTAGATACACATAATGGAAATTTAAGAGGTAAAATTTCAGCTTTCAGAGCAAATAATGTTGCTTCGGGGAGAGGAAAAAACAGACTTGAAAGTGGTGTAACACAAAAAAGTATTAAAGAAAATCTACTACCTTTAGCTACAGAATTCAAAACCAAAGCCATATATACAAAGCCTGTAGATTTGGCTTTCTTCGATGGCGAGAATTGGAATGTATTAGAATTAAAAGCAGGTGGTGATCTTGACAGTTCAAATGCACCGTCAAATGTTGAGAAGCTTTTAACCATTTATGTTGATATGGGTATTGAAAATTGCAAAGCGTATTTTGGGACTCTTTACAATAAAGACGGAGAAGGAAACACTTGGAAAGGTGCTGTTAAAAAACATATGGCTTTTCCAGAAATGTTTTTGATTGGCAAAACTTTTTGGACAAAAATACTGCCTGATGGTATTTCATTTGAAGATTTTGAACAGATTTACAAGGAAGCTTTGGAAGAAATTGATTTGAATCACAGAATAAAACTAATGATAGAGGATTGTATTTCATAAATCATGGCTGAATTTAAAATAGAAAAAATCAAATCAAAAAAGTATACACTTATACAGGGCAATTGTTTAGATTACCTAGATAAAATTCCTGACAACAGCATAGATTTAATACTTACCGATCCGCCATATAACATTGCTCAATATTCAACTGGAAATATTAATCTTCCAGGGCGTAGTGCATTAAACAATGATTTAGGCGAATGGGATTTAACTACTATTGAACCTTCAGATTTCATTAAGGATTTCAAAAGGATATTAAAACCAGATGGAAACATCTTTATTTTCACTAGTTACAACCTGATAGGGAAATGGCACGAAGTATTCGATAACGAATTTGATACTTTTCAATTTTTTATTTGGCATAAAACTAATCCAGCTCCAAAAATCTATAAAAACGGATTTTTGAATAGTTGTGAAATGATTATATGTATGTGGAACAAAGGACACAAATGGAATTTTGGGAAGCAGAACGAAATGCATAATTTTTTTGAAAGTCCTATATGTATGCGGCCTGAAAGATTATCAAACCCAAAACATCCGGCACAAAAACCAGTAAAGTTACTGGAACACATACTAAAAATTGCCTCAAATGAAGGTGATGTAATTTTTGACCCTTTTATGGGTGTTGGTTCCACCGGAGTTGCAGCATTAAAAAACAACAGAAAGTTTATTGGTTGCGAAATAGAAAAAGAATATTTTGATGCAGCCTTAGAAAGGATTGATAAAGAAAATGTCACGAATAACAGAAAATGATATCCTAATACCGGCATTATATATAATCTATAAGAACAAGTCTGCTACTACAACTATAATAAAGGAACAACTTGTTGAAATGTTTAGGCCTACAGGAGAAGATGCTGAAATTCTTCAAGGTAGAAATGACACTAAATTTACACAAATTGTGAGAAATCTTACCGGTTCGCATTATAATAGTAACCAATTCGGAGAATTAACAACTAAAGATGCAAACAAATTCTCGTTAACGCCAGAAGGAAAAGTATTCATTGAAGAAAACATCAGTCAGTGTGAATATATTTCAAACAACTTCTTTACATACAATGAGAATATAGATATTGCGACAAAAATTCACAAATCATCTAAAACAAAACATAATTTAATAATTTATAAAGAAGATGATATTATTAATGAAGGAAAAGCAGGACATATAAGTACCAAAACAAAATCGCGATCAGACAAATTACGAAAAGCAGCAATAGACTTTTATAAAACTTCAGCAGGTCATTTAAAATGTTGTGTGTGCGGATTTGATTTTGAAGAAACATACGGTAACTTAGGAAAAAACTATATTCAAATTCACCATGAACACCCAGTTTGTCAATATGATGACGATGGCGTTGAATCTTTCATAAAAGATGCTATAAAAAATGTAAAACCATTATGTGCAAATTGTCATTGCATGGTTCATAGAAACAAGAAAAACGCTATTTCTGTTAATGAATTAAAAAAGCTTATAAAATAAACAAATCTCCCAGTATCAAACTGGGAGATTTGTTATTATAAGATGCTCAACATTTCTATTATTTCTACTTCTGACATTATAAGTATACTGCTTATCAAAACTCAAAATATTAAAATCCTTATCATATAGGTTGCTAATAAAATCTGTATTTTTGATAACCAAAATGAATTTTGCTAATGTCTTTTTCAAGGAATACGCTAGTCTTTCTTGATCATTTTTAGTAAAATCTTTTCCTTCGTAGTCTGAAAAATCAGTATCATAGGGTGGGTCTAAAAATACAAAGTCTTTTTCAGTGAGTTTAATATCTTTAAAGAAATTTTCAAAATCCGAACAATGAATATCCGTATTAGAAAACAACGTATCAATTTCTCTATTAAACATATTATCAATTTTAGACTTCATATTTTTTTTGTTATATGACATTCCGCCATATGGTATATTAAATTCTCCTTTAGAATTATATCTAAACATTGAGCCATAACAATATTCTCTTATAAAATAAAAGTTAGCAGCTTGATACTGCATACTTTGATTACTAATTTTACCAAGATTGATATCATTAAATACTTTTCTAAAATACATATAGTATCCACTAGCAAAACCGGTAATAAGATTTTCTTTAAGATCTTGATCAGAAAATGGTTTTTTATCATAATTTGCTAGTGTTCTAACAAATTTATCATGTGCATTTTTTAATAATAAATCATCAAATTGATTTTTGTCTAACAAAAGTTTTTCACTAAAACCAGAATTTATATCATCCGATAAACTAAAAATAAAGTCTTCTAATATTGAATCAATTTCACCTGCATGTACTATTTGATTTCTTAGTTTTAAAAATAAATCTACCAAATAATTGTCTTGTTTGCTACAAACATTAATTAAATTATTAAAGCTATTGTTATAGCAAACAAGCAAATCATACAATTGCTTATCTTGATTTTTTATCAGTTGGTAATATTGAATTAAAGATTGAGAAATATCATTAATTGCTGCACTTCTTGGAGATAAATTGAAGAATAATGCGCCACCACCAAAGAATGGTTCAACATATCTATCATAACTAGGAATGTATGGCTTAATTTTTTCTATTTCTCTAGATTTGCCCCCTGGCCATTTTATAATTGGATTCACATTATCACCTCCACATTACAACAACAGTATAACATAAAGCATTCTTTATTAAAAGATGCTTTGTGCACAAAATTCTAATATGTTTTAAAAAAATGTAATAAAATATGAACAGCCATTCCCTTGCAAAACAAAGTAGACAAGATTTAATTGCATTAAACTCATAGAATTATTTCTTTTTAAACCTTGCAGATAATGGCTTAATATCTGGCTTTTCGTGTTTTATATTATTTGTACCATTAGTTTTGTTTCCATACTTCTAAAAAATTAATTATTTCAAATTTTTTCTTAAATTACGATAAGTTGCAAGTATAAAAAGAGGTTCGCCCTACAAATGGAGCAAACCTCTTTTTGCGTAAAATAATTTGTAAATTTTTTCTGAAAACACATCAACAAAACTTGAATTTTTCTCTGTATTATATAGGGGGATTTTTTTTGCTGTGGTGAAATCAAATGTAAACAAGGTGTAAAGAATTTTGCAAAACACCCGAACAAAATGGGAAATTTTCTCCGTATAGTAGAGGGAGTTTTTTGAACGGTATCTTTTCTTTTTGGTTTTCACTTAGCAAAATATTCTCTCGAATAATTCGGAAGGAGGTTTTCGTATGCGTAATAATTGCAGTGGTCAATTTTTTCTTTTGCCGAACAGAATTTTTGATGAACGGTTATCGCCAAACGAGTTCATCGTTTATTCTTTTCTCGTTCGTGCAAAGGACTCGGCAGGGCAAAGTTTTTGGTCGGTGCCTATGATTGCAAAAAGCTGTTCGATGTGTGCTTCCACTTGCAGAAAAGTTTTGCATTCGCTGGAAAGCAGCGGGTACATAACGATCTCGAAGCGGTTTATCGGCGGCGAGCAAAAGAGCAATCTATACACGGTCAACAAGATTTAACGCACCGTGCTTTAGGGTTTATCGGCAAAGAATATGAAAGGCTTTGATTTTGAAATTTTATGATTTTTGAAATGAAAATTGATAGCTTTTGAGTGGATTTTGAAGCAAAATTCAAGCCGTCGATTTTAAAGCAGGATAAAGGGGTATGATTTTCGGGCATTGAAATGCCCGAAAACGCCGTCCGGCAAAGCCTGTCGGCTTTTCAAATCGTAATACTTTTGCGTATGATTCCAAATTCGTATGCAGTTGAGGGTGTTTTTCGCAGAAAATCAAGGCTTTTGCGTATTCAGTCAAGCGTTGCCGTATGATAAACCTATTTATGAAGAATCAGGCAACGCTGTGAGCAAAAATTGACGAGTTCGTTCAAAATTAGAGTAACTCGTCGGACTAAAACTAAAAACGACTTACAGGCGATTTGTGAAAGCCTGTGAGCAAAATAGGAGGTTAATATGAACTACAAATTTACAACGAAAGGCAAATCAAATTAAAGGAGGCAGATATAAAATCATAGTTAGCGTGTTGCCTTATGGCAGCAAAGGAAATAAATTCTAAAGCATCAGGCAATAATAGTATTGAAAAATCAAGCGGGAGTGAGCTGAAAATCAATACACAAAACATTGCTGATGAGAGAATCAGCACGGAGCTTTGGATGCAGCATTTTGCAAATACCCTACTGAATCAAAATGCGATTGACGACAAAACCTATCGCAAATTGATGGGAAAAATCAGCGTGGAAGTCAATCGCAGATACGGAAAAATAAACTGAAAAGCTCTGTAAAACATTACCAAAACAGGTATCAATCCCCTAATGAACGCAGGGATGAAATACTGTAAAATAAAGCTGGATAATAGAAATTATTTGTGATATTGTCTGCTTGGAAAGGAGTAAAAATATGGATATATATTCAACTCGTGAGAGAATCAGAAAAGAAAATATCAACTTTATGAACCTTCCGTTGCGAGTGACATTTTACGCTCGTGTCAGCACGGATTTTAATGTTCAGTTAAATTCACTTGATAACCAAATAACATATTACACCGATTTCATCAGAAAAAATCCGAATTGGGAATATGTTGACGGCTATGTTGACGAGGGTATATCGGGCGTATCGACTGCAAAGCGTGAGCGATTCAACGAAATGATTGAAGACGCAAAGGCGGGAATGTTTGACCTGATTGTAACCAAAGAGGTGTCGAGATTTGCCCGTAACACGCTGGACAGTATTCGCTTTACCCGTGAACTTCTATCAAGCGGAGTGGCTGTGTATTTTCAAAATGACAACATAAACACCCTTGACGAGGACAGCGAATTAAGGCTGACAATTATGTCATCAATGGCGCAAGACGAGTCGAGAAAAATCTCTACACGTGTGCGATTCGGTCATCAACAGGCCATCAAAAAAGGGACTGTACTCGGCACAAACAATATGTACGGCTACATCAAAAAAGACGGCAAGCTGATGATTGACGAAACGCAAGCCGACTTTGTGCGAGAACTGTTTGAAATGTACGCCACGGGAAAATTCAGTATGAAGCAAATGGAAAAGCATTTTTACCAAAAAGGAATACGAAATTCAAAAGGTAAAATGCTCTCCCACTCAACGATGAGCAACATCATACGCAACCCGAAATACAAGGGCTACTATGCCGGAAACAAGGTGCGAATTACAGACTTGTTCACCAAAAAGCAAAAGTTTTTGCCCGAGGAAGAATGGGTTATGTATAAAGACGAAACCGGTGAAACAGTACCTGCTATCGTCAGCGAGGAATTGTGGAACAAGGCAAACGAAGTGCTGTATATGCGAAGCCAGGATGTAATCACGGCACAGCACAAGACGGTGCATCAAAACTTGCTGACAGGCAAACTGATATGTGCGCACTGCGGTATGCCCTACTATCGCAAGGACGCAGTAAGCAAGAGCGGAGAAAAAATCTCAAAGTGGGTATGCTCGGGCAAGATAAAAAATGGTGCATCAAGCTGTCCGAGCCGAGCGATTTACGAAAGTGAAATCAAGCCGATTATTGAGGATATTTTCAAATCGGGGCAACAGCATATTGAGGAACTCTCGGCGTGTGTGCTTAAACTTGTGTCCGAAGTTCTTGACACAAACGAAAACAAGGATGAGCTTAACAGGCTGAATCAAGAACTTATCACACGGCAAAAAATGAAAGCGAAGCTATTGCAATACAACGCTGACGGAAGAATGAACGACAGCGAATTCATACGAATGACTGCCGACTGCGATAAAGAAATCAAAGACATTGAGAAAAAATTAAACGCCCTGAACAAAACATCAAAAACCGAGCGAGAGATGAAAAAAGAGCTTGCAGAAATCAAAACCATACTGAAAGCGGCGGAAAAGCACATTGACGGTGAGGAAATCGACAGAGCGTTTGTTGACCGATATATAAGCGATATTACAGTCTATCCCGACGAGAAAATAACACGCTTTGAGATACACCTGAAAGCCGGAACAACAGTCACAAAAGCCCTTCAAAACCTTACGAGCCGTGCAGGTAGCAATAGTAAGAAAATGATTAAGGCTTACGAAGAGTCTATGAAATAATTATATTGACCTAAAGCATGCGAGCGGGGCGACCTGCTCGCGTTTTTTGTTTGTGATATTGAGCGGATTGTACCATGAGCTAAGCTTTGTATCACTAATCACCGGTCAAAAATTTATGCCAAAAAATAGAATTAAATTTGTAGTATTAAACTTATGTATCTGAGCAAAATATTACAGAAGAAAATATTTTACCGTAAAGGGAGATTAAAATGAAAGCAACGGGTATTGTTCGCAGGATTGACGATTTGGGCAGAATCGTCATTCCTAAAGAAATAAGAAGATCGTTTAGAATAAAAGAGGGTGACCCACTTGAAATTTATACTGATGCGGAGGGTGAAGTTATTTTTAAAAAGTATTCGCCCATCGGCGAGCTTTCCTCCTTTGCGTCGCAGTATGCTGAAGTTTTGCATAAGAACGGCGGCTTGCCTATTGCAATTATGGATAATGACCATGTTATTGCTGCTTCGGGCATCAGCAAGCGAGAGGTGCTTGAGCGACGAGTAACGAAAAGCCTTGAGGAATTGATGGAAAACAGACAAATTCATATCAAAACCGACACCGTTCCGTCGATGAACGCAATTGAGGGCTATGACCGAAAGGCAGAGGTCGTTTATCCGATTATGTACGGCGGTGATGTCAGCGGCGCTATAGCTCTTTTAGAGGACGAAAACCACACTATGCCTACGGAATCGGACATTAAGCTTGTTCAGGTTGCGGCGGCATTTCTCGGAAAGCAGATGGAATAATATTGGTAATATTGCACAAAATTAACCGATGAATGTTGTGCAATATGTTACATAGATAGAAAGTAGAAAAAAACTCTTGCATTTTAAAACGAGGTGTATATAATAGTGGGCAAAGAGAGGAAATATGGTGAGCGGATGTAGTGCTCATCGGGTAATGAGGAAATTACTTATGAAGAAATTTCAAAACGAGGCTTACGGCTACATAAAAGATATGTTTGTTCAGCACAATATGGTAAAGCGTTGCGTTTTATCGTTGCTTTCAATCATTATTATGGGTTTTGGAATTGCTTTGTTTTCAGTTTCCGGATTTGGTGTTGACCCCTTTACATCAATGAATATGAATGTTTCCTCAACCATAGGAATTAGCTTCGGAACATACCAGATGATCATCAACGCAGTCATAATTGTATTTGTTGTGGCTGTTGCCCACAGAGGACTTGTCGGGGTGGGCACACTGTTCAATATGGTTGGTGTCGGATATTCGTGCGAATTTTTTGAAGGTTTGATCAGACCTCTCCTTACTGATCACGGTGATAGCATTGCGGTTCGCATTTGTCTGCTTGCGGCGGGCATAGTTGTTCTGTGCTTTTCCTGTTCTCTCTTTTTTGTTTCAAATGTCGGCGTAGGTCCATACGATGCGCTTGGATTTATGCTTAACCAAACAACAAAAATTCCTTACAAATGGACTCGTGTAATCACGGATGTCCTTGTAGTTTTGATAGGCCTTGTGGTCAGCGGCGGCTTAGCCTCACTGATTAAGGGCGATATTTCGGGAGTTAAAAATATCGGCATCGGCACAATCATCACAGCTTTTATGATGGGTCCGCTTGTTGATTTCTTTTCAAAGCATGTCAGCTCAAAAATACTCAATGTTGACTATGCAGGTCTCAGTAAAGACATCGCATTCTTTATGATTAAAGGCGCAATGGCAAAGAATAAGGTTCCCGAAAACCCTGCCGAATTGAATATGCATTCTTCAGCGTATGAAGTTTTTAATAAAATTTAATCGGCAACTAAGGTTGCGTAAATTTATTTTGCCAACCTTTTTATATATAGCTTTTTAGTTTTTACATAAATTTTACCCAAAGAGAAAGGGCGCAACCGTTTTGGCTGCGCCTTTTTTCTTTGCATTTTTATTATGTTGTGATTATATATCAATATTGTAATTAATTACTAATATATTCTATAGAGCTTTGCGCCGTGAGGCTCAACCTCGGCGGTTATGCTGTTTTTGCATTTGCCGACATTGCTTTTTTGCCAAATATCATAAAGCGAATATTGCTCGTCCGGCATTAAAATTCCCGTCAGGTCGGCTTTAATTTTTCTCGCTTTCGTGTCGGTGTTGAATATTGCAATGTATTTGCATTTCTTTCCGTTCGCAGACCAAATGACTGTTCCTTTGCCGTTTTTCTCATTGCGGAATATCTCTTTTGCTCCGTATGATTCGCGGTGCATCGTCATATAATCCTCGTTGGTTAAAAGGGAGAGGGTGAAATCGTCATTCTCCGGCATATTGCCGCCTATCATAAGCGGACTTTTGAAAATTCCCCAAAGGCTCATCAGCGTGTAATGCTCGGGCTTGGTGAATTGCGACATTCTGTTGTTCGGTCCGTGGTATCTGCTGTGTTTGCAAAGCCTGCCTATCGGCAACATATCGCAGTCGGGATAATTTCCGGGCGAGGTCACACCCTCCCAGGTTTTGCACTTGTCAAACATATCGTGCAGTTTGTCCCAAATATCCCAAAAATCGCCTGTCAGTCGCCACATATTTGCGTTTTTGCAAAGATGGTCTGCCTTTTCACGCATTGCCGGTCCGGGCGAAAGCGACAAAATAATTTCTCTGCCGCAGTTGTCAATCGCCTTGCGCAGCATTTCAATTTCATAATCGGCACTGTACGGATTGTCCCACTGTCTGAACTCCGTCACACAAATATCGTCGCACTTTATAAAATCGACATCCCAACTTGCGTACATATTTACAATTGAATTGTAATATTCCTGTGATGCGGCACAGTTTTTAACACCGTACATATCGGTGTTCCATGAGCAAACCGAAAAATGGTGCGCAATGTCACGGCAGGTTTTGTCACTTCCTAAAATTTTGCAATTTTGAGCTACTGCCTGACGCGGAACGCCGCGCATTATATGTATTCCGAACTTAAGACCGAGAGAGTGAATATAGTCGGCAATGGGCTTAAAGCCTTTTTTGCCCTCACTGCTTGGAAAACGGTTTGGCGCAGGGATAAGCCTGCCGTATTCATCCATGCAAAGCTCGGTAAAATTGTTGTAATCGTTGTCCTTTGCCTTTGGCTCATACCATTGAATGTCGCAAACTATGTATTCCCATCCGTATTTTTTCAAGTTTTTTGCCATATAGCAGGCATTTTCGCGCAGTTCCGACTCCGTAACAGCGGCGCCGAAGCAGTCCCAGCTGTTCCAGCCGAGCGGTGCGGTTTTTGCCCATTTTTTGAAATTCGTCATATTGCCGTACCTCGTTAAAACAGTATGTTTAGTGTGACTTTATTATAAAATAATGCCAAATATAAGTCAATTTATTTTTTCGTTTTGTATGCTTTCGTTAAAATGCAAGAAATTTGCAAAAATTGTCTTGACAAATATTTGAACGAGGCGTAATATATAAATGGTTAGCGAGGACTAACCTTTATTTTGACGCAACGGTTAGCAAAAACTAACCTGCATATATGAACGTGATATGACGGTTGACCCGTCGGGAGGTAGCAATATGATGCCGTTAACATTAGCCTCATCGGGTGAGGATGCAATAGTAAAAAAAATCGGCGGCAAGCCAGAGGTTAAAAAACATCTTGAAAATCTTGGTTTTGTTGTCGGCAGTGAGATTAACGTAATCACAGAACAAAACGGAAACATTATCGTCAAGGTTAAAGAGGCGAGAGTTGCTATAAGCAAGGAAATGGCTAATAAAATATTTATTTAATATAGTTTATTAACAACAATCAAAGGAGGAAAAGGATGAAAACTTTGAAACAAGCAAAGGTCGGCGAAACCGTAAAAGTTGTAAAACTTCACGGTGAAGGCGCTCTTAAACGCAGAATTATGGATATGGGCATCACAAAGGGTGTTGAAATCTATGTAAGAAAAGTAGCCCCCCTCGGCGATCCGATTGAAATCAAAGTTCGCGGATACGAGCTTTCATTGCGTAAAAACGACGCAGAACTTATTGAGGTTGAATAATTAATCACTCGAAACAGTTTGAATTTCTTCGGCTTAAGGGTTAGCGATAACTAATTAGCTGTGACTAATTACATTTTTGAAAGGAAATTTACATATGAGTATTAAAATTGCTCTTGCCGGCAACCCGAACTGCGGTAAAACAACATTGTTTAACGCACTCACAGGTTCAAACCAGTTTGTAGGTAACTGGCCGGGTGTTACGGTTGAGAAAAAAGAAGGCAAGCTTAAAAAACACAGTGATGTAATCATCACTGACTTGCCGGGCATTTATTCACTTTCTCCATACACTTTGGAGGAAGTTGTTGCAAGAAACTATCTTATTAACGAACATCCGGACGCTGTTCTTAATATCGTTGACGGCACAAATCTTGAGAGAAACCTTTATCTCACAACTCAAGTTGTGGAGCTTGGTATTCCGGTTGTTGTTGCCGTAAACATGATGGATATTGTTAGGAAAAACGGTGACAAAATCAATATTGAAGAGCTTTCGCGCCAGCTCGCTTGCCCTGTCGTTGAAATTTCGGCACTTAAGGGCACGGGCATCAAAGAGGCTGCGGATTTGGCAGTTAAGGCAGCAAGCGAGGCTCCGACAATTCCGCAGCACAAATTCAGCGGCGTAGTTGAACACGCACTTGCTCATATTGAAGAGGCTGTTCTTCATGATATGCCGGAAAATCAACAGCGTTGGTACGCTGTCAAGATTTTTGAGGGCGATGACAAAGTTCTTTCACAGCTTAACATTCAGAGCGATGTTCTTTCACACATTCAAAAAGATATTAAGGCTGCAGAGGACGAACTTGACGATGATGCAGAATCAATCATCACAAACGAAAGATATGTTTATATCGCATCTATCATTCACAGCGTTTATAAGAAAAAGAGTCACGATAAGCTCTCAACTTCAGATAAAATCGATAAGGTTGTAACAAACAGATGGCTCGGTCTTCCGATTTTCGCTGTTATTATGTTCCTTGTTTATTACATTTCAATGGTAACAGTCGGTGCAGCAGCAACAAACTGGACAAATGACGGCTTGTTCGGCGACGGCTATCATCTCTTCGGCAACGGCACTGCCGCATATGAAGAGGCATCAAAGGAATACGGCGATACAGACCAAATTCTCGACGCATTCATTTCCGAATACGGCACAGATGAAATGGCAGACGCCATTGACCTTGAAAACGAAGATTACAGCGACGCAACCGCAAAATCAGCACTTGATCAACTTGTTGCGGCTACTCCTTCGGACGCAAAGGTAACATACGAAACAGAGGATGAGGAAACCCTCGAAACAACTCAACATCCGGGTACAACAAAGGCAGATCTTGAAAATGCCGTTAAGCAGTATGAGGATACATCATATAAAGAGGGCTACGGCGCTCCTGATACAACAACATACGGTGTTTGGGTTGACGGTATTCCTGTTCTTTTGGGCAATCTTCTTGAAAAAGCAAATGCTCCGGAATGGCTTTCGGGACTTCTTCTTGACGGTATCGTTGCCGGTGTCGGCGCAGTTCTTGGTTTCGTTCCTCAAATGCTCGTATTGTTCTTCCTTCTTGCATTCCTTGAGGCTTGCGGTTATATGTCAAGAATCGCATTCGTTCTCGACCGTATTTTCAGAAAGTTCGGCCTTTCGGGTAAATCGTTCATTCCTATGCTTATCGGTACAGGTTGCGGTATCCCCGGCGTTATGGCATCCCGTACAATCGAAAATGAGCGCGACCGTCGTATGACGATTATGACAACAACATTCATTCCGTGCGGCGCTAAAGTTCCGTTCATCGCAATGATCGCAGGCGCTATTTTCGGCGGCTCGGCAATCGTTTCAACATCGGCATACTTCATCGGTATGGCAGCAATCATTATTTCAGGTGTCATTCTTAAAAAGACAAAGAGATTTGCAGGCGATCCTGCACCGTTTGTTATGGAGCTTCCTGCATATCACCTTCCGACACTCGGCAATGTTCTTCGTTCAACTTGGGAGCGCGGATGGTCATTTATTAAAAAAGCAGGTACAATCATCACACTTTCAACAATCCTTGTTTGGTTCACAACATACTTCGGTGTTGTTGACGGTCAGTTCAGAATGCTCAGCGAGGAAGAAATTTCCTCATCAATTCTTGCCGCTGTCGGCGGAGCAATCGCTTGGATCTTTAAGCCGCTCGGATGGGGCAACTGGCAGGCAGTTGTTGCGTCTGTAACCGGTCTTGTTGCAAAGGAGAATATCGTAGGTACCATGGGTATCCTCTACGGCGGCGGTGACGCAGATGTTTATACAAACATAGGCCATGTATTCAACGGCGTAACAGGCTATTCATTCCTTATCTTCAACCTCCTCTGTGCACCTTGCTTTGCTGCTATCGGCGCTATCAAGAGAGAGATGAACAATGCAAAGTGGACTTGGTTTGCAGTTGGTTATCAGTGCGGATTTGCTTATGTAATTGCTCTTATTGTTAACCAAATCGGTTCAATGTTCATGGGCAACGGCAGCATCATCGGTCTTATCGTTGCAATCGCAGCAATCGGTGCTCTTTGCTACCTGCTCTTCAGAAAGAACAAGTATGATGACAACAAACTTACAATAAGCGCAACAGCATCAAAATCAAAGTCAACAAAATAATCTTCTCAAATCGGCTATAGATTAGAAGGTGGCTTAAATGCTTGAATTCTTACAACAATATTATTTAACAATCATCATTATTGCGGTGCTTGTCCTTATGGTGGCATTGATTATCCGCTCGATTGTTAAAGACAAAAAAGCAGGCAAAAATACCTGCGGGGCAAATTGCGCGCATTGCGCAAATGCCGGATATTGCCATAAAAAGGAAAAGAAAGGGTGACACTTTACGATTAAAACAACATTATCAATTGACGGAATGGCGTGCGGAATGTGCGAGGCACATATTTGCGACACAATTCGCAAGGATTTTGATGTAAAAAAGGTCAAAGCGTCACACACCAAAAAAATGGCAGAAATAGTATCTAAAGAACCCTTGGATGAGCAGAAATTGCGCAGTGCCATTGGTGCCACGGGCTACACCGTAACCGATGTCCGCAGCGAAGAATATGTCAAAAAAGGACTCTTTAAATAAATAGTTTTCCAAATTCCATTTACTCCTAATGGGCAGGACCCGTGCGTTAATTCGCGCGGGTCCTGTTCTTTGTATGGAAAAACCGCAGTCGGTGTGCCTGACTGCGGCTTTTTGAATATGCATTATTTGCTTTTCTTAATTTTGTTGTATATGATTAATGCGATTGCGGCACCGCCGACATTCAGCAAAAGGTCATCAATATCGCACGATCTGCCGATAAAATATTGCACTGCCTCAATCCCTGCGGTAAATGCCGCAATAATAATTATGCAAGTTATGTTTTTTGTTTTCGGGGATAAGTTTTTTATCAACAATGCAAACGGCATCATAATCACCGCGTTTACGGCTAAGTTTGCCAGATCCCGTATGCTGTGTGATGAAAGTTGCGCAAAGATTGTTTTGAACGGCACAAGATTCAGCAATCTGAGCTCTTTTATTCCCAAAATCCGCACTGCTCCGCCTGCGCCGGTTGTTATTTGCAACCCATAGGTGATAAGCGCCGCAATCAACAGCCCTATGTAAAGCGAGAGCATCAGTTGCGCAACAAACTGCCTTTTGTCGAGCCTTTTAGTTATAATAAACTTTATTGCATTGACAATTAAACACCCGGCGACCGCCAAGCACGGCGTCAATAATATACTGATCATAAAAATTTCCTCCCACAATAAAATATTGTATGTTTGATGATTATTCGTTATATCGAGTTTCGATATAAAAGTCAATGAATTTGATGAATTTTAAGAAACTTTAAGAAATTATTGTCACTGATAAGTCACCAATAATATGTTGCTTATTTCCTATATTTATGATATGATTTAAAGTGAATGAAAAGGTTCGGATTCGGTGGGAAATTAAGCATCAAACGACAAAAGGGGTACAGATTATGGGTATCAAAAAAGCTTTTAACAAAATGATGGCAAACATAGTCAACAATTTATCGCAGGGCGAAATTGACAGAACGGGCGTTGAGCACATTGTCACGGACGGTATGCCGCAGATTTTGCGACAGAGTGCCGCAGACGGTGCAGTACTTTTGAAAAATGACGGCGTTTTGCCGTTTGCCGACGGCACTTGTGTTTCGCTTTTCGGCAGATGCAGCGACGATTATTTTTTTGTCGGCTACGGCTCAGGCGGTGATGTCAACTATCCCTATAGTGTCAGCCTAACCGAAGGCGTTCGCAACTGTGCGCATTTGAGACTTAATGAGGCGCTTGCGGATGCTTACACCGAATTTTCAAATGAAAATCCGATAAACCACGGCTTTTGGGGCAAGTGGCCGTTTCATTATGACGAAATGCCGCTCAGCGACGCAACCGTTGTTTCCGCCGCACGCAGCAGTGACGCCGCCGTTGTTACAATCGGCAGGTCGTCGGGTGAGGACAGAGATTGTAAATACGAAAATGGCAGTTATCTTTTGACTGACGACGAAATCGCAATGCTCGACAAGGTTTGCACGCATTTTGACAAGGTTGTTGTCCTTTTGAATGTCGGCAACATTATTGATATGAGCTGGGTTGCGCATTACGGCGACAAAATCGGCGCAATAATGTATGTTTGGCAGGGCGGTATGGAAAGCGGCAACGCAGTTGCGGATTTGCTTTGCGGCACAACATCCCCGAGTGGCAGGCTGACCGACACAATCATTAAGGATTATTCCGACAACCCGACCTCCGTTAATTTCGGCGGAAAAGCCTTTAACAATTATGAAGAGGATATTTTTGTCGGCTATAGATATTTTGAAACATTCGACCCCGATGCAGTTCTTTATCCGTTCGGCTTTGGCTTGAGTTATACCGATTTTGAAATCACACATAACAAAACCACTGCCGACGAAAACGGCTTTAATGTTGAATTTACCGTTAAAAACACGGGCAAACGCGCAGGCAGAGAAGTTGCGCAGGTTTATGTGCAAAAACCGTGCGGCAGGCTCGGCAATCCAAAGCTTTGCCTTGTCGGTTTTGCGAAAACAAAGGAACTTCAGCCCGACGAGTCGCAGGATTTGAGTATTTATGTCGATTTATATTCGCTCACTTCGTTTGACGATTGCGGCTCTACAAACCACGCGGGCGCATATGTCACCGAGAGAGGCGAATTTTCGCTCTTCCTCGGAAAGAATGTCAGAGAAAACGAAAAAATATTCACATACTATCAGGAGGAAACCGCCGTTTATGCACAGCACAAACAGGCTTGCGCACCGGTTGATGATTTCCAAATTTTCCACGCCGATGAAATCGACGGCAAGGTTCAGCTCCGTATAAAAAATGTGCCAAAGCAAAAGTTTGATTTGGCAACAAGGATTTTAAACAATTTGCCCGAGCCGATTGCGCAAACTGGTTACAGGGGAATTACATTCGTCGATGTCAAAGACGGCAAAAAAACGCTCGACGAATTTGTGGCACAGCTTAATATAGGCGAACTTGAGGCAATCACAAGAGGCGACTACGAAATGAATTCTCCGCTTTGTGCCGTCGGCAACGCCGGCGCATACGGCGGCGTGCTCGGCTCACTCCGCGACAAGGGTGTTGACGCAATTTGCACAACCGACGGACCGTCGGGTATTCGACTTCGTGCAAGTGCATCGCTTTTGCCTATCGGCACGCTTTTGGCGTCTACATTCGACACCGAGCTTGTGGAAAAAATGTATTCCGTTTTAGCCACAGAAATGAAGGACCGCGGCAGTGATGTCCTGCTTGCTCCCGGAATGAATATACACAGAAACGCGCTTTGCGGCAGAAATTTTGAGTATTTCAGCGAGGACCCGTTCCTCAGCGGAAAAATGGGCGCTGCCGCAGTTCGCGGTATTCAAAGCCTCGGCGCATCTGCCTGTCCGAAACATTTTGCCTGCAACAATCAGGAATTTATGCGCAATATGACCGATTCGCGCGTGTCGGAAAGAGCACTTCGTGAAATCTATCTCAAAGGCTTTGAAATTTGCGTGAAAGAGGCGCACCCGAAAAATATTATGACCTCATACAACAAGGTCAACAGCGTTTACAGCCACTATAATTATGACCTTTGCACAACGATTTTGCGCGAGGAGTGGGGATATACCGGCAATGTTATGACCGATTGGTGGATGAAACCGTCAAAAAGCCCCGAGTTCCCGAATTTGCGCGACCAGGCATACAGAATCCGTGCCCAAGTTGACCTTCTTATGCCGGGCGGTGAGCGCATTACCAACCGTAAACCCGACGGCACACTTCTCAAAACATACGGTCTGCCGGGCGGCATAACACTCGGCGAAATTCAGCGCAGTGCAGAAAATGTGCTCACAAGCGTTTTGAACATTGAAAAAAGCGAAAAATAAAGCATTTTTTGTTTGACAAATACATCGTGCGAAACTATAATAATAATTTAGTTAATAATGCATATTAAAATAATAGGAATTAGTCGAAAGGCATTAAATTATGAAAATAAGCAAAATTTTAAAGGATAATAAGGTAACCGTTTCGTTCGAAGTTTTCCCTCCGAAACAGTGGGATAAAATCGAGCACACAAAAGATATTGTCAAAGAGATGAGCGAGTATGCGCCCTCATTTATGAGCGTGACATACGGCGCGGCAGGCACAAAATCGGGCTTTACGCAGGAGATTGCAACTCAAATCAAAAACAGTGGCGTAACTCCGCTTTCTCATCTCACCTGTATCACCTCGACAAGAGATAAAATTCACACCGTTGTAAACGATTTGCAGGAAAACGGAATTGAAAATATCCTTGCCCTTCGCGGCGATATTCCGGAGGGATTTGAGTTCCCCGACGACCAATATTTTACCCACGCATATCAGCTTGTAAACGAAATTAAAGCTATCGACCCGACAATCTGCGTCGGCGGTGCGTGCTATCCCGAAATTCACCCCGAAAGTGCAAATCGCGTTGAGGATATTGAATACCTTAAGCAAAAGGTTGATTGCGGCGTTGAATTTTTGACCTCACAAATGTTTTTTGATAACGACAAATTTCTCAATTTCTACGAGATGTGTCGCATTAAGGGCATAACCGTGCCGATTATCGCAGGTATTATGCCGATTACAAACGCAAAGCAAATCAAACGCTCAATTGAACTTTCAAATTCAAGCGTTCCCAAAAAGTTCTACAAAATCATGGAGCGTTTCGGTGATGATGAAAGGTCAATGAAACAGGCGGGCATTGTTTACGCCACCGAACAGATTATCGACCTCATGGCAAACGGAATAAACAATATCCATATTTACACAATGAACAAGCCTGAAGTTGCAGGCGCAATTATGAACGGTTTGTCGGATATTATTAATGAATAAGGCAGAAATTCTCCGCTATATGCGGACAAACAGCAAAACAACGGACGAAAAAATCCTTGCGCTTGTTGACAAGGCGATGGATACAATCGAGCAAACAGCCGTGCCGAAAACTCTATACCGCATTTTTGACTGCACGGTTACCGACGATTGCCTGATTATCGGCGATTTCAGGTTTGAAAGCACTCGTCTTGCTCAAAATCTTAAAGGTTGCAGCAGGGTTGTTGTTTTCGGTGCGACTCTCGGCGTTGCGGTTGACAGAGTTATAAAAGTTTCGGCGTCAACCGATATTGCCGATGCTATGGCGCTCCAAGCCGCCGCCGCGTCAAAAATCGAAGAGGTGTGTGACGGTTTAGAGGAGCAAATTAAGGCGGAACATTCCGTTTCTTTGCGTCAACGCTATTCACCGGGATATTTCGACCTTGACATTTCAAACCAAAAAAAAGTTTTTTCACTGCTTGAGCTTACTAAAAGAATAGGCTTGATGCTTACCGACACCTGCGAAATGGTGCCGACAAAAAGCGTTACGGCGTTTATAGGAATTGATTGATTATGATTAAATATTTTGACGGCGGCATGGGCAGTATGCTCAATTTAAGACCCGGCGAGCTTCCCGAAAAACTTAATATCAGCGACCCCGACAGGGTTTATCGCGTTCATAAGGCATATGCCGACGCAGGTGCCGATATTATCACCGCCAACACATTCGGCGCAAACAGACTTAAATATGACAATTGCGAAGAGCTTGTTAGAGCAGGCGTTGCGCTTGCAAAAAAGACAGGCAAAAAAGTTGCGCTCGATTTGGGACCGACCGGCAAATTGCTCAAACCTATGGGCGATCTTGATTTTGAGGAGTGCGTTGGCATTTATGCCGATGTTGTCAACGCCGGCAAGAATGATGCAGACATTGTTTTGATTGAAACAATGGGCGACACCTACGAAATCAAAACCGCAATGCTTGCCGCAAAGGAAAATTGCGACCTCCCCATTTTTGTTTCAATGATTTTTGACGAAAAGGGCAGGCTTTTGACAGGCGCGGATGTTAAAACTGCGTGCGCTGTTGTTGAAGGACTCGGCGCCGATGTCATCGGTTTTAACTGCGGTCTCGGACCAAAGCAGATGATTCCGCTTGTTGAGGAACTTGAAAAATACACCTCAACTCCGATTATGGTAAACCCGAACGCAGGCTTGCCCGAATCGGTAAACGGCGAAACAGTATATAATGTTGATCCCGACGAGTTTTCGGATTTAATGGCGCAAATCGCCGATTTGGGTGTTTCGTATCTCGGCGGTTGTTGCGGTACAACGCCGGCACATATCAAGGCACTTATTGAAAAGACAAAAAATATTCCCGATGTTCCACCGTCAAAAAAGAATTTCACATTTGTAACAAGCTATTCCCAAAGCGTTGAACTTGGCGAAAAAAGCGCCGTTATCGGCGAAAGAATCAACCCCACCGGTAAAAAACTGCTTAAACAGGCACTTCGCGACAGGGATATGGATTATATTCTGCGCGAGGGTATTTCTCAAAAGGACTGCGGTGCACATATTCTCGATGTCAATGTCGGCTTGCCCGAAATCGACGAGGTTGAAATGCTTAAATCCGCCGTTTATGAACTTCAGTCGGTTTTGCCGACTCCGCTTCAGCTCGACTCTTCCGACGCTGTCGCAATGGAGCAGGCTCTCAGAATTTACAACGGCAAGCCGCTTATCAACTCAACAAACGGCAAGGAAAAATCAATGCACGAGATTTTTCCGCTTGCAAAAAAATACGGCGGCGTTGTTGTTTGCCTTTGCCTTGACGAAAACGGAATTCCCGAAACCGCTGACGGCAGAATTAAGGTTGCCAAAAAAATAATTAACACAGCGGCTGAATACGGTATCGACAAAAAGGATTTGATTGTTGACGCCCTTGCAATGACTATCAGCACCGATACCAAAAACGCAATTGAAACGCTCAAGGCGGTTGATTATATAAAACACACGCTCGGCGTCAATACCGTTTTGGGCGTGTCAAATATCAGCTTCGGTCTCCCGAACAGAGAGGCTGTAAATACCGCATTTTATACTCTTTGCCTCAAAGCGGGACTTTCTGCCGGCATCATAAATCCAAAGTCGCAAAGTATGATGAATGCATATTATTCATACAACGCGCTTGCAGGGCTTGATGAAAATTGCACCGAGTATATTGAGTCTGCCGTTGTGATTGATGTAGTCGCAGATGCATCGAATATCACACTTCTTGACGCAATCGTCAAGGGTATGAAGGAAGAAAGCGCCAAATGTGCAAAGGAACTTTTAAAAACACAAAATTCGCTTGATATTATCAATGAATATATCATTCCGGCGCTCGATAAGGTCGGCGATGGGTTTGAGAAAAATAAAATATTCCTGCCACAGCTTTTGATGTCCGCAGACAGTGCAAAGGCGGCTTTTGACGAAATCAAAGCGCATATGATAGTCAACGGAAACTCACAGGTTAAGGGCGAAAAAATTATTATCGCAACCGTTGAGGGAGACATTCACGATATAGGCAAAAATATCGTCAAGGTTCTCCTTGCGAATTACGGTTTCGATGTTGTCGATCTCGGCAAGGATGTCAAGTGCGAAACGGTTCTTGATGAAACGATAAAGAACGACGCCAAGCTCGTCGGACTTTCGGCTCTTATGACAACAACGGTGCCGAATATGGAAAAAACAATCAAGCTTATTCACGAAAATACCGATGCAAAAGTTTTTGTCGGCGGCGCCGTTCTCACAAAGGATTACGCAAAAATGATTAATGCCGATTGGTACGCAAAGGACGCTATGGAGAGCGTTCGCATAGCGCAGGAATTTTTCACCGAGGGAAGTAATTAATTATGATGATTTCAACAAAGGGCAGATATGCGTTGAGTATTATGCTCGATCTTGCCCAGCATAACGACGGCAGTTTTGTTTCGCTCAAAGATATTTCCGACCGTCAGGATATAAGTATGAAATATCTCGAGGCGATTATTGCAAAGCTTTCAAAGGGCGGACTTGTTGACAGCGCAAGGGGAAAAACCGGAGGCTATCGACTCAATCGCCCGGTTGATAAATACACCGTCGGCGAAATTCTGATTTTGACGGAAAAAACGCTCGCCCCCGTTTCATGCGTCGAATGTGAAAATCATTGCCCGAAGGAGGGCAGCAACCTCGCGCGCCCAATGTGGAACGAGCTTAACGAAATTATTATGGATTTTTTAAACTCCAAAACCCTTGCCGACTTGATTTAAAACAAATTTCTAAAAAATTTCACTTTTTTTGATTTTTTACTTGATAATTTCAAAATTTGTGATATAATACTTGTGTTAACAAATCGTTAGCATATATAGAGGTATAGTGTAACGGTAACACTCCGGACTCTGACTCCGTCATTTAAGGTTCGAATCCTTATACCTCTGCCAAAGAGGAACGAGATACTCAAGCGAGTATCTCGTTTTTCTTTTACAAAAAGAAATTAAGGATTCGAAGAATACTTGTTGCGGGTTTATAATGCAATTAAACCCGTAACATCGTTCTGTCAAGTCTTTAAGGTGGAGATTTGCGAAGCAAATACGACCGTGACTTGACAGGTTGATATAATCTGCCACAAGGCTGGAAGTTTTACTTTCAGCCAATTTTTTACCCGAATACTGCTTTTTATGGCGGTATTCAGGCACTTTTTCTTTGCCTCAAAATCTTGTGAGGGTTTTTGAGAGATTCTAAGAGACAGCAAATTCCGAAATTCCAAATCCGTTTTGGTGCGATTTAGGGCATTTATGACTGAGACTTTTGAGAGACATCGCTCAAATCAAAATCGTAACACGAATTGAAATGAGCAAAAAATTTGAGAGACTTTTCAAAAATAAAGAGGGCTTAAAGTAATAAAACTTTAAACCCTCTTTTTTAAGTTTGCCCTTTCTTATTGTTATTATATAAATTATCATACTAGGGGTAGCCAGATTTTTTAGAAAGGGCTTTCTATTGTTTGCGTACAGTCTAATGCTCTCGGTGGGTACATCAAATGCACCCTATCAATAATTAATTATACTTGGATATTTTGTAATTTTATGATATTATTGTATTGTAAAATATTACTTAAGGATAGTTCAATATGATTATTAGAGTAGAATCAAAAGAACAATTTGATATTTGCCTTAATATAATTCATAAAAGTTTTCAAACGGTCGCAAATGAATTGAACTTGACAAAGGATAATTGCCCAAGTCATACAGCATTTATTCCTATTGATAAGCTCGTCTCGCAGTTTGATAATGATGCACCTATGTTTTTGTATCAGTATAACGGGTGCTTTGCTGGATATTTTTCTTTGTCAATTAATGATGATAGCGTTGAACTAAACAATTTGGCAGTGTTGCCTGAGTACAGACATCTTGGGATAGGTAAAGAGTTAGTCGATTATGCCATTACATATTCAAAAAACATTCTTGGCGAAAATAAAATTAAAATCGGAATTGTTGAAGAAAATACAATACTGAAAGAATGGTATGAAAAAATAGGCTTTGTTCATACAGGCACTAAGAAATTTGAACATCTACCCTTTACTGTAGGCTTTATGGAAATAGAAATATAAATATTATCAAGGTGACAGATACGAATGTAATTTATATTTGAAATCGTCGGAGGAATTGTAATGTGTGATATTTGCAATACGATAGAAAAATCCTTACAAGGTGAAAATCCATTCTTTGTTAAAGAGCTCGAAACAGGAATTGTCGTCCTCGGTTGGAATCAACATTTTTACGGATATACCATTTTTATGTGCAAAAAGCACGCAACCGAGCTTTATCAATTAGAAGACGAGTTTCTTGCAAAGTTTATGGAAGAAATGGTTATTGTTTCAAAAGCTGTTGCAACAGCATTTGAATGTGACAAAATGAATTATGAGTGCCTCGGCAACGGTGATACCCATTTGCATTGGCATTTGTTCCCAAGAGTTAAAGGGGACCTTGGTGAATATGGAAATGACGGCAAAGGTCCTGCGTGGTGGTTGCCGCAAGAAATAATGTGGAATAAGGATAATATCCCAAATGAAAAAGAACTTAAAAAAATGAAAGCAAAGTTATTAAAGGAATTAGAAAAATATGTTTAAGGATAATACAAAAACTATTCAAACAAACAGATTGATATTAAGAAAATTTACTATTACTGATGCTGAATTCTATAAAAATGTCATTGATGTTATGGCTGGCGTTTTCTATAAAGAGTTTAGAAAAGACTAAGTATAATTGCTCTGTACCGCCAAAAGTGTCAACTCAAAAAAAGCCAAAGGCAGTTGAAGTTGACACATCAAATATTGTAGTCGGAACAAAGGTTAAGCACAAAGCATTTGGAACCGGTATAATTACCGATAAAGGACAGGCATATATTTTCGTTAATTTTGACGGGCAATCCGTCCCCAAAAAGTTCCAATTTCCCGGAGCCTTTACCCAAGGCTTTCTTACGGAAGTATAACAAGCAAGGCTCTGCTCACGTAGTGCCTTGCTTGTTATACTTGAATTTATCGAATTATTAATTACAATTCTTAATGGTGAGATTGAACAAAAAGATTTCAAAATAATTTTGGTGTTAATTGTTATATTCGGTTCTTTTTTGTATTAACTCATATCTAATATTATATAATTCATCCTTAAGTTTTTTATAAATAAACTCATCAGACTCCAATATTTCATCAATATTTTTTATTGCCTTCTTGATATAGTTTTTTGAAAACTCATCAACCCCAAATCGTTCCGAATATCGTACTACATTTCTTCCGTAAATCAATACATGATAATTAGCTTTAACATCTTTAGTTACACAATCCTCCAATGTGTCAAATGAACGTTTTAATAATTGTTTTAATTCAGTTTCCTTTTCAATAGGGCATTTTGAGTCAATATTTTTATTAAACAATATTACAGCATGCGTGTTTGCAATTGTGAATATTTTTCCGTTGCACTGTGTGTATGCATTATCAATTACTTTCCATGCATTGACAATATCATTTTTTCTATACAAAAACAGAGCAAATTGTTGTTTTACATATGGAGATGAATTTTTTTGAATAATATCCTTATAAAACTTTGTGCCATCATTATATGACATCATTGTTGTAAGATCTGCATCATAGGCTTTTCTTTTGAATATATCGTATCTATAAATAATTGAAGACGATATGTTTTTATGGAATGTAAATAAAACTTTCTTTATTATGTGAGAAGAAATGTTTTTCATAGACAATTCTGCAAAAACTTTGCTCCTAAAAATCATATAATCTTGATTTATATTTCTATTAGCCGATTGATCATCAACTATTATATTGTTTAATTTATTAATTGCGTAAAAAATATCTTTATATTCTATTCCTTTGTCCGAAAAATAAAACATCAACATATCCATAGATATAGGAACTCCACAATAACTAACATAATTCACAAGCGAATACAATTCAATTAGGCTTATCTTTAAGCTTTTGTCATTATATTTTGTGACACTATCAATGAATTCTCTAATTTTTGTTTTAACAGTTATGGCATGGTATGATAAAAACGCAATTTCAAGGAGTGAAACATTATTTTTTGATTTTAATAAACTTATTGCTTTGTCACTACTCTTTTTCATGGAATTACATATTTTTTGAATATCAATCTCGTTTAAATCACTTACATCAATAATATTTTCTTTGTTTATACTTAATGTTGATTTAACATATTCATAATTAATAGTTCGTTCTGCAGTAATGATTCTAACATTATGGTTCTTTAATATCTTAAAGGCTTCTAAATTATTGTAAAGATTATCAAAAAATACTGTTACATTATCATCATCTTTTATCAATTCACATAAACGAGTTGCTTCTGATTCAATCATATTGTTGAACCAAAACTTCCTTCCTGAAACATCATCAGAAAAAGCTAATTGTAAAAGAAGCGTAGATTTTCCACAGCCGGGAATTCCAGTAACAAGGGTTGTTTCTTTGTTTCTTATTATCTTATTCAAAATAATGTTATAGTAAGAAGTTTTTGTAATGCTTTCTGATAATACATCACTTATTTGTGGTTCATCACCTTTGAAAAAATCTGATATTGGTCTTGAAACAGTCTTTTTCTTAAGTTCATTACAAACAAAATTATTAGGGAACATCATTCTGTAATTACTATATTTGTTTTTTTTATCAATCTTTTTAACCTTAAGTGGGAGAGAGCACAAAAACTCTAGCAACTCTTTTGTATCAGCTTTAATGATATAAAATCCTAAATCATGGAATGTTTCATATAAGAATTCGTAATTTTCGTCATTTGGGTATAGTACTATCCATTGTGGCACATTACTAACACAATATTTTTTTATTCCATTTTGAATTAACTGTGCTGTATTTCCATCAGAAAAACTGCTTCCCCAAAAAATCGTTGGACAACAGGATAGTTTATATGAAATTGCATTAAAAAGTGAGTTATCAGTAGTAAATAAACTTTGAATTTCTTCTGATGTAAAACTCAATTCCTGTTCAATTGGATATGTAACTGAACCATGAAGTTTAAATAAAGGTACTGTGTTTTCTTTTTCAACATTGCCACAAATTTTAGTATCTGCTATGTCTTTAATAGAGTCAGGGCTTGAATAGACTTTTTCTATTAAATTATCTATATTGAGAGTTATAATGTTTTTAATTGGTAAAGAAGGTAAGACATCATAGCAAGGATCATATTCCTTAACTTTATATGTATCTCTTAAAAAAGTATTTAGTATATCTTTTTTTGATAATTTGATTTTCCTACATAAATTTCCAAGAGATTTCTGATATTTGTCGTAATCCAATTCAAAAAGATTTGCAATTGATTCCCCAATAGAATTCCCTAATGGTAATTGCTCATCTTTATCATTTTTTGCATATACAGAAAATCCTGCCCCGAGAAATAAATTAAACCCACTTCTAGAAGCAAATTCTGTAAATAAGTTCAAGTTTTCAAATTCATCTTTATCCATAAATATTATACTCTCCTAATATTAAATTACAATAAAACATTTGATTATTTATCGTTAGTTTTCATTATATACCTAAAATGACAAAATGCAAATAATTTTAGCATTTTTGCCAGATAATATCAATTGTTCTTTAGCCAAATGAGGCAAAACAATTTAATGTAGTGAATAATTTATTATCGACTTGACATTCCTGTTGTTTAGAGTTATAACACACAACACAGGAGGTAAAATTGAATATGAACGGTGTAATTTATGCACGATACTCAAGTGATAATCAGCGTGAAGAGTCCATTGAAGGTCAGCTCCGTGAGTGCAACGACTTTGCAAAACGCAATGATATTACAATCGTAGATTCATATATTGACCGAGCGTTTTCCGCTACTACTGACAGGCGTCCGGCGTTTCAAAAAATGATTAAGGATTCTGCAAAGAATATGTTTGATGTTATCATCGTTTGGAAGCTGGACAGGTTCGCCCGTAATCGTTATGACTCTGCTCACTACAAGGCACAGCTTCGCAAGAATGGTGTTAAGGTAATATCTGCAAATGAAAATATCAGCGAAGGCTCTGAGGGTATCATTCTTGAATCCGTACTTGAAGGTATGGCTGAATATTATTCAGCAGACTTATTAGAGAAAGTTATTCGTGGATTAACATAAAATGCAAGTTTAACGGTGATCCGATTACATTCGGATTCAATTTTGAACCTGCCGCCATCCTCGGAACATTCGTGTTTCGAGGCTTTTTATGCCCGAATACTGCTTTTTACGGCGGTATTCGAGCAAAGTTTTTGCGTTCTTTGCAAAATTTCTTTTATATTTTTCAAGGTGTACTCGGTCGGAACTCCTATGCCGATGTCATTCGTTCCGATTAAAATCACAAGATTTTTCGGGTTTATGTTCAAGGCGTTACATTCGAGCCTTTCCAACAATCTGTCGCTGTCAACGGCAAACAATCCCGCACCGATTGCGCCGCAAAATTCAGGCTTATCGGATATGAAAATCTTTGTGTTCAACCGCTTTTGCAACACTTCTTTCAAAAACATGTTTTCGGGCAGATGAAATAGTCCCCCTGGGCTTGCAACTAAACCTAAAAATCGCATAATTTTTAAGGCTTTTGCCCTGTTTTGGGCAGAAGCCTTTTTGCATATTTGATAAGATTTTCTTCTTCGTATAATATTAAATGTACCGGCTGCAAAATTTACAAAGAATTAACAGAATTTTCATTGACACACATTATTCCTTACAATATAATAAAAGCAAATATATCGCTTATAAAGGAAGTGACTTAATGACGAAAAAAATAACAGCAATATTGTTGGCATTGTGCATGGCAATCTCAATTTTGCCGATGAGCGTTCAGGCGGCATCAAAGCCGGATATTAAAGTCGGTGACTATGTTAAAATGGGCATGTATAACAATGCCTCGATTCTTTGGCGATGTGTAAGCATTGACAATAACGGACCGCTTATGCTTGCAGACAGAATTATTGACACCCTTGCATATGATGCCAAAACAAATGACAACAGCAGTTCAAAATCGCACAGCAGAAGCTATAAGCGTGATGATTACGGTTCTAACTATTGGAAAGACAGCAATATGCGTTCTTGGTTAAATTCGACCGCAGCTGAAGGCAAAGTCGATTGGCTTTGCGGCAACCCTCCGAAAGACGGATATGTAAGCGGTGTGGGAGCGTACAACGAAAAAGCGGGTTTTCTCAACGCTTTTTCAAAATCTGAAATTGCGGCAATGAAAACCGTTACCCAGCGTTCTCTCGTTTCTCATCCCGAATACAACAAGGGCATAGTTAACGGAGACGCAAATTCGGATTTGTTATATTATACCGATATTTCATATGCGGCAATAAATTACGATAGTGCGTATTTTGAAACCACAACCGAAAAGGTATTCCTTCTTGATGTTAAGCAAGCAAATGCCGTATGGAAAAATCTCAACGGCTATTATGTCGCATACAATAATGACGGAATGGCTTGGCCCTATTGGCTCCGTACCCCGGTTACCGACTGCAACCACGATATGCGTTATATCAGTTCATCGGGTCAGGTCGGTCGTTATGCTCCGTGGTATTCCGATTTGGGCGTAAGACC